>Ga0008836_100048_pt1 | contig 138723 bp, 128 predicted proteins | sample HotLakConsUCCR28_FD_62214 | JGI IMG/M metagenome (GOLD analysis project Ga0008836, IMG submission 62214) | Hypersaline microbial mat communities from Hot Lake, Washington, USA - Hot Lake Consortium UCC-R28 (Hybrid Assembly) ... | reverse complement strand
CAAAAATAAATTCGGAACGAGTTTAGGGCGTTTCAGCCGATCAATGTCCCTCAATGAAGCTTGATCGGAACGAGGTATCAAGGGTTGCAGTCTCAAGAATTTTTGAATTTACAATTGCTGCAGCCCAGGACGCGATCGCGACACTCCAAACGATGAAAAGGATGCCCTGGCATGCCCGTTGGGGAGGGTGGGTCGCATCACGTTTGGGCGGGTTGGGGTGGATCGCTGAGGGGCAGACCCACCCTCCGTCGGTCTGTTTTCAGCGTAATATTGCACGATAGCTACATTTTTATCTATGGCAACTCAAGGCCCCAAAGTCAGTGACCTCAAGCGGTATCTCAAAAACCGTTCTCAAGCTGAATTGATGAATGAAATCGCTGATCTCTTCAAGAAAATTCCTGCGGTCAAAGATTACTATCAGGTCAAAATCAATCCCCATGACGAGAGTGTCATTGCAGACAAGTACAAAGCCATTATCCGCCGTGAATTTGCGACGGAGGGAACCCCTGGCCGCGCCCGTCTGTCCGTTGCGCGTAAGGCAGTGATGGACTTTAAAAAACTAGCGATTGGTCCTAATAGCGTCGCCGATATGATGCTGTTTTACATCGAACAGGGGGTGGCGTTTACGGCGGCATTCGGCGACATTGATGAGCCTTTCTATAGCAGCATGGAAAGCATATACGAGCAGGCCGCTCAGTGGACGACCAAATATGGCTTGACCGATACCTTTATGCCGCGTTTTCAGCGCATCGTCGATGATACGGATTATATGGGTTGGGGATTTCACGACACGCTGACCGACATCTACGGCAACTTTTTCTCCGATGCGGATAGCTGACCGTTTTCAAGGGCACCCAACCGGCTAGAAACAAGGGATAGTGCCGATGTATTATCAGAGAGCCAGGTGATTCCTGAACAAGAAAATCCCAGTGGCTTAGGGGCGAGTTTGGCTAAAGCTGCACCGGCAAGACCGACAGCATTCAGCTAAACCCGCCCCTACAGATACGTTTGCTGTTGGGAATCGCCTGATTGTTCACCGTGGGTGAGCGATCGCCCAGCCCCTGCCTACGTGCTTGTTTATGTCTGCCTCTGCTCAACCGCCCCGCCTGCGTCCTTATCAGGTCGAACTGATCGACGACCTATATCGCAAAGTCAAAAAGGGCTATAAAAAAATCGCCATCATTGCCGGTACTGGCGCAGGCAAAACCGTGATCAGCGGAAAAATTTGCCAGGATGCAGAATCGAGGGGAGAAAAACTTCTGTTCCTCGTGCATCTGGACGTGTTGGTGGGCCAAACCTACGACAAGATGCAGTCCTTTGGGCTGCACTGCGGCTTTATCAAGGCGGGATGGGAAGAAAACCGCGACGCGCCGATTCAAATCGCCAGCGTGCAAACAATGGCTCAGCGCAAATGGTGGCGCAAGTGGCCTGCGACAATTGTTTTTTATGACGAGGCTCACACTACGCTATTTAGTCGCGTCGGCAAGTCTGTTCTGTATACAACTCATCCCAATGCTTTTCACTTGGCGATGACAGCGACTCCGGAGCGGCTAGGCAAAGATCAATTAGGCGAACATCTGGAGACGCTGGTGTCGGCTCCGCCACCTGCCGAGTTGCAGGCGATGGGCTTCCTGTCCCAGATGAAATATTTCAGTATGCCGCCGGATGGGGTCGCTGATCTGAAGGAGGTCAAAACGGTGCGCGGCGACTATGACGAAGCGGGGTTGAAAAATGCCTGCGATCGCCCCGAACTGGTGGTCAGAATCGTGCAGGAATGGCAACGACTCGTCCCCGGCAAGCGCACGATCGCCTTTTGTGTAGATATCGAACACGCTCGCCACGTCGCTGAAGAGTTCCGTAAGGCGGGCATTCCCGCTGACACGGTGGAGGGCGGCACCCCGATTAAAGAGCGCCAGCGCATGTACGCCGATTTGCGAGAAGAGCGTATCCTCGTGCTGACCTCCTGCAACGTCATCAGCATCGGCTTTGATGAGCCGAGTGTGGAAGTCGGACTGCTGCTGCGACCGACCCAGTCCGGCGCTCTGCACATTCAGCAAATTGGCCGGGTGATGCGCATCTCGCCCCAAACGGGCAAAGCCTGCGGCATCATTCTCGACCAAGCGGGCAATCTAGAGCGGCTGGGCTTTCCTGAAGACATTGACGAATATCGTCTGCCCATGCGCAAAGACGGCAGCGGTAGCGGCAGCCCCCCCCCGATGAAAGCCTGCCCCCAATGCGGTCGCATGGTGCTGAGCTTTGTCGTGCGCTGTCCCGAGTGCGAGCATCAGTGGATCAGCGATCGCCCCCTCAACCTCGAAGACATGGTGCAGATTTATTCACGGGAACAGGCCCACACCATTCGCGACATTCCCACCCTGATCGAAATTTTTCACGGCCACCGCCGCCGCATCTTTCAAAGTGGCTACGCCGTCACCCTGGCGGAACATCACTTTTTTGAGCACACAGGCCGCACCGCCAAGGAATCCTGGTGCTTGGGTTCGATCTTTGGTCGCCGCCCCACCTGGGAGCAAAAGCAGGCGTTTTTGGAGTACCTGCACCGCAGCGCCCGCCGCTTGGGCAAACGGGGCGACTGGATCAGGCGCGAATTTGAAAAAGAGTTTGGGGCGGGTAGTTGGGAGCAAATGGCTCGGATGATGCCGCAACCCCAGAGCGATCGCCGGTCGCCAGACACCTAAACGGTTACAAAATCAACAAAAAGCAACAAATCAGGGACGCCGCAGCGATTTTGAGGCACGCTAACACCATCGACCCGTTGTATAGACGTCTAGAATAATTAGTCTCACTTTTTCAAAGGAAAGGAGTTAACCCATGGTTGTTGCCCGTACCGTAGAGCTGTTTTCGACGGTTCCTGATGATTTGGAGTATCGAGCTGGCGACATTATTTTTGCAGCGGGGGATATCGGCGGCATGATGTACGGCATCATCGAAGGCACCGTCGAGCTGCAGATTAATGGCCGCGTGGTCGAAGTCATCGAAGAGGGCGATGTCTTTGGCGAAGGGGCGCTCGTGCAACCCAGTCATTTGCGGGCATCGACCGCGATCGCCCAAACCCCTTGTAAGCTCGCCGCGATTGATGAAACCCGACTCAAATTTTTAATTGAAAACACCCCGAACTTTGCCCTTGAAGTGATGCGCAGTTTTTCCAACCGGCTGCGTCGATTTAAGCAAGCCATGGCTTAAAAGGCAAGAATCGCGTTCCAGCCTGGGATCGGAGCGCGATCGCCGTTCACCTGTTTCAGCTTCGGCACGCTTCTCTACGTGTGCTTATGTTGAGAAATGAGTATAAACCGTCACAACAGCGACATCTTCCTTCGCGGATGGGAGAAAATTGTATAGACCAATACCTAAGACGGAGGTGCATGATGAGTGTGATCAGAACCGTCGAGCTATTTTCCAACTCTGACGAACACCTCAATTTCCAAGCCGGTGAAACCATCTTTAAGAGCGGTGTCGTGGGCCGCCTGATGTATGGCCTTGTCTCTGGCACAGTGGAATTGCAAATTGACGGCGAAACGATCGAAACAATTGAAGCGGGGGATGTCTTTGGCGAAGGCGCGTTAGTGCATCCTCACCATTTGCGGGCTTCCACCGCCATTGCCAAAACCGACTGTCAATTGATCGCCGTTAGTGACAACCGCTTCAAATTTCTGATTGAAAATACGCCGATGTTTGCGATCGAAGTATTACAAAGTTTTTCTGATCGACTCCAGCGTTTTAAGCATCCTCAAGCGGCCTAATCCGCACTTGAGGAGAGTTGTGGGCAATCTTCATCCGACTGTCACGGTCTATTTTGTTCGCTGACCAGCGTGAGCAGAATATTGAATGTTGCCCACAGCACATTTTGCGCCGCGACAGTTGCGCTTTGCTTCCTCCATCCCAGACAATCATGGGCGAGTAGCATATTAAGGACAATTCAATGGCTGTTGTGCATACTGTCGAAATGTTCTCGAAAATCCCCGAAGGGCAAGAATTCCCAGCCGGGGCCACGATTTTCAATAAAGGCGATACGGGGGCAGTGATGTACGGCATCATTGAGGGCACCGTGGTCATGCAGGTCGATGGTAAAACCGTGGAAACCATCCATGCTGGCGATGTCTTTGGCGAAGGGGCGTTGGTGCATCCCGATGGCTTACGACGCTCCGCCGCGATCGCTCAAACCGATTGCAAAGTGGCCGTTTTGGATGAAGAACGCTTCAAGTTTTTGATTGAAAACACCCCGACCTTTGCGATTGACGTGATGCGGAGCTATTCCAATCGCCTCTTAAAATTCAAGCACCCGAAGGCGGGTTAAGGCGATCGCCCTACACCACGTCGGGATCAATGCCCAGCGATCGCAGGCGATCGGCGAGTCTGGCGGCGCACTCTTGTCCCCAAAGTAGGAGTTTGCCCTCAGCATCCCACCAGCGCAGCCAGACGCCATCGCGATTTTCGTGTTGTCCTGACCAGAGCCCCAGCGCCAGATCCATCTCCGGAATCCAGTAGCGCTGGGCGGCGTCAGGTTCCACAATTTTGTAGCGCTTGTTGTCGCCTAATCGGTAAAACTCCAAATTGCTGCTGTCGAGATCGAATAAGGCATAGTCGGGCACCTGGAGCACCCGTTCATAGAAAAACCATTTGCCAGGGGGATAGGTCGGTTTGATGGGATATTCCCGGCCATCTTCATCGGACAAGAATTCCATCACGATGAGCGGCAGCTCACCCTGCAATTGCGGCGTATAACGTATAACTGCGATGAATCTCGTCGCGCAGCACCACCAGGCGAGGAATGTAAGCCCAATCAGACGCTTTGACCACGACTTTGTCATTGACCGTGGCGCAAATGCCGTAGTTCTTCGTCGTCAACGTCTTGGCAGGCAAGCGTCCTGCGGTGGCGAGGGCATCGGTGAGAGCCGCAGCCAGGGCAGGTTGAGCAATGTTATCCACAGGATCATCCGGCAGGACAAAATCATCGGGCAGCTTCTCCCAGCGGATCTCTAGAGCCTTTGAGCTCATCACCATGGGAGCCTCGCCTAAACCACGTTTCCCTATGCTAATAACGACCGACATCTTCCCAGCCAAGGACGGGCGGACATTTTTCACCCTAGCGAGATGGCGACAGGCAGAGGCGGCGCGATCGCTCCCCTTGATGCCATCTGCCCTCCACGTCGGACAGATTTGGGTCAGGATTTGATTGCAGCTTCGTTACAAAAACCGATGGCATCCCCAACCGTGGGCCAAACCGGGAAAGCTATAGTGAAGCCGAGTGATCTCCCGATGGAGTGGATGTGATGTTTGCAGGCTCTCTGCATTGATCAGTCGGTGGAGTCTGGTGACGCTGTTGAGCATGCGGGTATAGCTATGAATGACTTCTTCAAAGGCTTTGAGCAACTACTGGAACTGGCAAAAACGCTGGAGGAAAAGGCCGAGAAGGGGGAGTTAAAGACGGACATTCGCGTCAACTCCCGCAGCTTTAGCAACATTCCCCGGCAGGGCAACATTCCCGATATTGGCGTCTCGCGCATCCGCACACCGGGCACCGGCGGGGATGACGACGATGGCATCAGCGAAGAAGTGATTGTCACCCCGCCCCCTGCCGATCAGGCAAACCCCACTTCCCAGCCGTCTCCCGCCGCTGCGCCTGCGGCCTCAACTCCGTCGCCGCCGTCGCCGCCCCAGCCCGCTGCGCCCGCAATGCCCTCCCTCAAAGATGTGGGGGGACTGGCTCCCATCATTCAAGAGCTGAAGGAACTGATCGAAATTCCCCTCAAGCGTCCCGATGTGTTGAGCAAGCTGGGATTGGAACCGCCTCGGGGCGTGATGCTGGTCGGCCCACCGGGAACCGGCAAGACCCTCACCGCGCGATCGCTAGCGGAAGAGTTGGGGGTTAGCTATATCGCGATCGTTGGCCCCGAAATCATGGGCAAATACTACGGCGAGGCCGAGGGGCGCTTGCGCAAGGTGTTTGAAAAAGCGGCGAAATCGGCCCCCTGCCTGATCTTTATCGACGAAATCGATAGCCTTGCCCCCGATCGCAGCAAAGTGGAAGGCGAAGTGGAAAAACGGCTCGTGGCCCAACTGCTGAGCCTAATGGATGGCTTTGCAAAAACCCAGGGCGTGGTGGTGTTAGCCGCCACCAATCAGCCCAACCACATTGATCCGGCCCTGCGGCGTCCCGGCAGGCTCGATCGCGAAGTGCATTTCCGCGTGCCCGATCGCGATGGTCGGCTAGAAATCTTGCAAATCCAGACCCGTGACATGCCGTTGGATCAGACAGTGAGTTTAGCGGCGATCGCCGATGTCGCCGTCGGCATGGTGGGAGCTGATCTCAAAGCCCTATGCCAGAAGGCCGCCTACTTGGCCCTGCGCCGACAGGTGCCCGCCCTCAGCGATCCCCTTCCCGCCGACCTCCACGTTTCCCAAGCGGACTTTGCCGCCGCCCTGAAGGAAGTCAAGCCCTCCGTCTTGCGAGCGGTGGAAGTGGAATCGCCCGACGTGAAGTGGGAGGACATCGGCGGTCTGGAAGCGGCCAAACGTACCCTGCAAGAATCTGTCGAAGGCGTGCTGCTCTATCCCGAGTTGTATCAGCAAACGGGGGCGCAAGCACCGCGCGGCATTCTCCTGTGGGGGCCACCGGGAACGGGCAAAACCCTGCTGGCCAAAGCCGTCGCCGCCCAAGCCCACGCCAACTTCATCGCGGTCAATGGGCCGGAACTGATGAGCCGCTGGGTCGGGGCCGCCGAGCAAGCTGTCCGGGAACTGTTTGTGAAGGCGCGACAGGCCGCCCCCTGCGTCGTGTTTATCGACGAAATTGATACCCTCGCCCCTGAACGAGGTCAGTATCAGGGCGATTCCGGCGTGAGCGATCGCGTGGTGGGGCAACTGCTGACGGAACTGGATGGCCTGCAAGACAGCACCGATGTGTTGCTGGTGGGTGCGACCAATCGCCGCAGTGCGCTAGATCCGGCTCTGCTCCGGGCCGGACGCCTGGATCTGCAAATCGAAATTGACTTGCCGACGGAGGAAAGCCGCTTAGCCATTTTGCAAGTACACAACAGCGATCGCCCCCTAGCCGATGTCGATCTTCCCGCCCTCGCCGCCCAAACCGACGGCTGGAACGGAGCCGACCTCGCCCTGCTCAGCAACCAGGCCGCCCTCGAAGCCATTCGCGAATATCGTGCCTCTGGCGCAGACGATCCGACGCAGATTCACATTCAGCCCCAGCACTTCCAGGTTGCCCTCGCCGCCTTACAAAAACAAAAGCAAAGCCAAGGGTAGGGGCGCACAGCTTATCTGTTTAGGCGAATGCTCCGGCTGATCCCCCTTTAAAAAGCTATCCTTTAGGCACAAATCGGGCAAAGCTATGCCTGCAAGAACTTCTGGGCTCCGCTTGAGCGACTAAAACCTCACCGCCTGCGGCACCTCTCCTTGGTAAGGAGAGGTTGACTCACATTCTGGTGAGAAATTTGTCCCAGATCTGACAGGGTCTCCGGTTCCTCTCCTTGACAAGGAGAGGTTAGGTGAGGTTCTACAGCCCGTAAAATTGCTGCCGTCGATCTCTAAAGCCCTTGTCCGACAGGCAATACAGCAAATAATGTGTAATGGATAGCTAAAAAAGGGGGCAAACAGATCCAGGTTGTGGATAGCCCCCTTATTCCTACGCGAAGTGCATGCCTGAAGGGCTTTAAGGAGCGGCGACAGCGGCGGATCTTCGACCTATAGCGCTGTTTTGCAGAATTGGGATGAATCAACTGCACAGATTCGAGGCTGAAACGACTGCGTTGCCGCCATGGGCTGTGCAATTTTCATGGCGCATGTACTGATCAATTCCAGCTTGTCATTGCCGTAGGGGCGGTGCCCTAGATCCCGCGTTCAGCGGCAATTTTGCCCGACTGCACGGCTTTTTCTAGCTGTGCGTGGTCGCGCTCGGTTTGGTCCGCATAGGCGATCGCAAATTGCGCGATCGCGGTGGCAAACTTGTCACTCTTGCCGATATAGCCAGTCGTGGTGGCGGCATCGCCCGTGCGGGCATGGGCGCGAGCCAACGCCCAGCTACAAAGATCCAGATAAGTCTCTAACCCCGCTTTATCCAAATCCTCCACTTCCACTGAGCCTTTCATGTCTTTGAGTTGCCGCCAATAGTAGTCCAAATTGGTGACAGGGCTCTTGTGCCAACCCAGGAAGATATCACTGACTGTCTGCATCATGGTTTGCCCTGTCACCACCCGCTCGGCATGGGTTTTATAGGTATGGACCGGTAAAAATGGCTCTAACGCCGAGGCTCCGGCTTCTTTTAATTGCAGAATGATGGCGTCATCCTCTCCCTGCCCCTCTAGCAGCACAATCAAGCAGCGCGTGCCAACACTGCCAATGCCGCCCACCCGTAAGGCCCCATCGGTAATGCGATACCGGCTCAACAAAAATTGTCGATCTTTAGACAAGCTCTCTAAGTAATCTTGCCACGCTGACTCCAGGGTTTCTCGGACGTCGCGCTCCCCTAAAAGATCGGCGAACACATCTTTTCTGAAGGGCACCAACAAAGGCGGATCGCTCATAATGCGCAACCGCCCATCTTGATCGGTCGTCAGCTTATCCAGGGTTTGTTCTTGGGTCCGCTGTCGGGCTTTTTTCAACATTTCGCGGGCGGTTTTGTGCGCCCGCTTAGAAGACGCCGCCTTGAAAAGCTCCAGCACATATTTGGCGTCAATGTGGTAGTACCACATCTCTAAAGTGGTGTGGTCAGCAAAGTAGGCCATCGCTTTTTGGTAGCCTCGGGCCACCGTTGCCGCGAGGGTTTGATTGACCGACTCTGGAAAGCCGTTCGATCGCCCTGCCAATACCGCACTCGCCGCCAGCCGTTTTACATCCCACTCCCACGGGCCGGGATACACCTCATCGAAATCATTGATATCAAAGATCAGATTGCGCTCTGGTGACGCAAATACCCCAAAATTACAGAGATGGGCGTCGCCACACAACATGGGGGTAATGCCCGATATTGGCGTCTGTGCCAGGTCAGCAGCCATGACACTCGCAGCCCCTCGCAGGTAGGTAAAGGGCGACTCCACCATGCGGCCATATTTGATCGGCACCAAGTGCGCCAGCCGCCCGCGATCGCTCTGTTGCAATAAGTCTAAGGGATCGATCCGGTTGACGCTGGGTGACCAGTCGCCGTGGCTGCTACGACTGGCTTGCTCTCGCAGAACTTTGCCCTGGTCATATTTATCGGCTCGTGTCGGTGTAGCCATAGGGTGAAGGGATGGGCGAGGATTAAAGCAATCGTAACGCCTGGGGAATGCAGTTTACCGATTCTGCAGAATAGCGCTATAGACGAGAATCCCCACCGTCGCCGCCCCCTGACGCAAGCTAAGCTAAAACCCACCTACTTTGGGTGTTTGGATATCAGGGAAAACTCGTTGGATAGGCGTCCTCGCCTGTCTAACCACACCTACAACTGAATCAACTGTGCAAATTAAAGGGCTAACAGTTTATCCATACTACACAAGTTGCTGTATCGCTTGTCGGAGGAAGGTTTCGGGAAGCAGTTATGACAGTTTTGCGGGCTGTAGAACCTCACCTAACCTCTCCTTGCGAAGGCTACTGTGTACACATAAGTCCTGAAACCCCTGTTGCCAGGGCTTTTCCCTCATCCCCCAACCCCTTCTCCCAAAGCGGGAGAAGGGGAGCCGGAAAGCCTTGTCGGGCCTCCCCCTCGCCCAATTTTGGGAGAGGGGGACTGAGGGGGTGAGGGCCGAGATGTGTATACACGGTAGCCTTGCGAAGGAGAGGAACCGGAAGCTCTGTTGGATTTGGGAAAACTTTTCACCAGCATGTGAATAAACCTCTCCTTGTTAAGGAGAGGTGCCGCAGGCGGTGAGGTTTGAGTCGCCCAAGCGGAGTCTAGAAGCCCTTTTGGGTATAGCTTTGACCGACTTATCCCGAAAGGATAGCAATGTAGGTTAGGTGGAACGAAGTGAAACCCAACAGCAGAGAAAAGCATAGGGCTAGCATCAGCATAGCCCCACTGACCAATTTAATTGTGACGCTGCACTAGGCTTTTAAGCGATCGCACAGATGATCCCCAACCCGTAGGGCATTCGCCATGATGGTCAACGCCGGACCAACCGCCGGACATGACGGGAAGAAGCTGCCATCGACGACGTACAGATTATCAATGTCGTGGGTGCGGCAGTGGATATCCAGCACGGAAGTGGCCGGGTCGGTGCCCAGGCGGCAGGTGCCGAGTTGATAGCCCACCACACTGATGGGTGCTTCGCCTCGGGGAAAGAGGGTGTTGCTTTTGACGCTTACCACTTCCATTTCCAGCTTTTTGAGGACTTCGATCCACTGATAGACGAGGCGATCGTGGGCTTCGAAATTGTTGGGCTCAAACTCGTAGCGGAGTTTACCCTTCTTTCGGCACACGCGGTTTTTGGGGTCCGGCAGCATCCCCGTTTGCGCCCACCAGCCAATGGAGTGAATCGCCAACCCCTTGAGGCGATCGCCCGGTAGGATTTGGGCCAGCACCGAGAGCAGGGGCGGCGATTCAGCAAAAATGATGTCTTGCAGCAGCCCGCCGCTGTTTTCGATGTGGCCCATAGGGTAACTGTAGTCGCGGTTGCCCCAATAAAAGTCGTTGACGCTGACACTGCGGGGAAACTCGCCCGAGTTCGTCCCTGACGCTTTTTCTACGATGACGGTCATCTGGTGCTTCATCAGGTTGCGGCCCACCAGATCGGAGCTATTCGCCAGTCCTTGGGGGTAGCGATCGTTGGCGGAGTCCAGCAGCAGTGCCGCCGAATTCACCGCACCACAGGCCAGCACCACAATGTCGCTGCTAAATAGCATGGGCTGGTCGCCGACTTCCGCCTGCACCCCTTTAATGGTCTTGCCCGAGGGATCAGTGTGCAAACTGACGACTTTCGCCGAAGTCTTGAGGGTGACGTTCTCATGCTTCACGGCCAGATTGATGCCAAACACTTCGGAGTCGCCGGTGGGGTCGTCGTCCTGGCGGGTGAGGCTGAGGGGCAACGGGGTGGGATGCAAGCCCTGTTGGCTCAAGCCTTCCACAATTGGCTGCATCAGCGGCTCATGGTCGATCGCCGGAAAGGGATAGCCAGTGCTGTGTTCTGGCTCGGTCGGGTCGCCTTGGGGATCCCCATGTACCTGGTAAAGCTGCTCGGCGGCGGTGTAGTAGGGTTCCAGATCGCCATACTGAAACGGCCATTCCGGGGCGACGCCTTCCTGATGCTGGACGGCGGTGAAATCGCGATCGCGCATCCGCATCAGCGTCGCCGAGTAAATCTTGGTGTTGCCCCCCACCGCATAATTCGTTTGGGGCGAAAAGGGTTCGCCGTCTTTGTCGTACCACTGCTCCGGCGCGTGATACCGCTCCTTTTTGAACACATCGACGTTGGCGCGGTTTTGCTCTGACAGAGCCATGCGATCGCCCCGCTCCAAAATCAAAATCCGCTTGCCCGTCGGCGCTAACCGTTGCGCCAGCGTGCCGCCCCCGGCCCCGGTTCCCACAATGATGATGTCGTAATGCTGGTCATCAATAATCATAGAAATTCCTTTGACTGTGCTTACTGGAGATCAGCCTTGATTGCTTATGTAGGCGGAAACCAATCGGTCTGGATTTGTTCGGGCGAGTAAGGGCACTTATGGGGAAAATCCCAGTCAGCCAGCCCCGTCTCGTTAGCGGCATCGGCTCGGGCATCGCGATATACCTTATCAAGATCGGCCCAGTATCGTTTCAAGCTGGGGGTATCGCGCAGATAGCGATGTAGGTTATTGCGTTCCCGCTTAATGGTGATTTGCCAAGAGCGCGATCGCTGCTCCGGTTGATATTCCCACTTCAGCAAATGCTGGATGATGAGACGGATGGAGGATAGAAAGCGATCGCGTTCCCGCTTGCTCAAATCTTCGATTTCTTCCAAAAGATGGGGCCAATCAACTTCGCCGTAGCGGTGTGCTTTGATGAGCGAAACCTGCTGCTCCACCCATTCAATAATGTCCGTTTCATACAACATGGCCGCTGCGCCTCAACCAGAAACCCACTCCCGTGGGGTGCATGAAGGCGTCAGCCCAATGCCCCCCCCAATTTCATCGTCCAGCTTTATCGCCACACATAGATCAAGATAAACAACACAATCCAGATCACATCGACGAAGTGCCAAAAGATCGACGTGGCGTTGACGCCATACTCGCCGCCTTCATAATTGCCGGGAATGAACGATCGCCCCAGCATCACCCCCTGCAACAGCACCCCGGTCAGCACATGCAAGCCGTGGAAGCCCGTCAGCAGGTAAAACGTGCCGCCAAACAGCCCATCCGTAAAGCCAAAGGGCAAATGCAGCCATTCCACCGCCTGACCGAACAGGAAGAAGCTGCCCATCGCCATCGTCAACAGCCAGAAAATCCGAAAGCCCCAGAGATTTTCTTTATGCAAAAAGCGCTCCGCAAAATAAATCACGAAACTACTGGAAACCAACACAATGGTATTGATGAACGGCTCGCGAATTTCTAGCCCTTCAAACCCGGCAGGATACCACTCCGCCGAGGTGGTTTTGTAGACGATGTAGCCGACAAAAAAGCTGAGGAAAATTACGCTTTCTGACAGCAGAAAGACGATGAAGCCAAACATGCGATGGTCTGCTTCCTCATGCTCAGCGCCATGTACGACCTGAGTTTCAAGCGACTGATCAAGATTAGCGGTGCTCATTGGCTAACTCCTTCACTGGCTAACGCCTTCGCTGGGTTGTTGGCAACTAAGGGCTCGTCGCGGCCATAGCCATAGGGTCTCGCGATCACAATGGGCAGCTCCTCAAAGTTTTCGTGGGGCGGCGGTGAAGACACCAACCATTCCAGGCCGATCGCTCGCCAGGGGTTGTCGCCCGCTGCGGGTCCCCGCGTCCAGGAACTCAGCATATTGAGCAGGAACGGCAGCGTCGAGACGCCCAACAAAAACGCCCCCAAACTCGCCAGCACGTTCCAAAAGGCAAACTCCGGGTCGTAGGACGCCACCCGCCGGGGCATGCCCATCAGGCCCGCCGGGTGCATCGGGAAAAAGTTGAGATTCGCGCCGACAAAGGTCAGCACAAAGTGCAGCTTGCCCAACCCTTCGTAATACATGCGCCCCGTCATCTTGGGGAACCAGTGGTAAATGGCGGCATAAAACCCCATCACCACTGCGCCATAAATCACGTAGTGAAAATGGCCCACCACAAAGTACGTATTGTTGACGTGAATATCGAAGGGCGCGGAGGCCAGCATGATGCCCGTAATGCCCGCAAATACCCACATCACCAGTCCGCCCAGGGCAAACAGCATGGGGGTATTGAGCCGAATTTTGCCCCCCCAAATGGTCGCCACCCAGGCAAACACCTTGATGCCCGTAGGGATTGAAATCGTCATGGACGAAAACATAAACAGCATCCGCATCCAACCGGGGGTGCCGCTGGCAAACATATGGTGTACCCAGACGATGCCGCTCAGCCCCGTAATAATCAGCGATGACACCACCACCACCGGATAGCCAAACAACGGCTTGCGGGCATACACCGGGAAAATCTCGGAGAACACCCCAAAAATCGGCAAAATAATCACATACACTGCCGGGTGCGAGTAGAACCAGAAAAAGTGCTGATAGAGCACCGGGTCGCCGCCCAGGGCCGGATTGAAAAAGCTGGTGCCCACCGTCAGGTCAAACAGCAGCATCACTGCACCAGCGGTGAGGGCGGGGAGGCCAAAGAGCTGAATGAGCTGCGCCGCGAGTACCGTCCAGCAAAAAGCTGGCATTTTGAACCAGCCCATGCCCGGTGCCCGCATCCGAAAGATGGTGGTGACAATATTGACTGCACCCATGATGGATGACACGCCCGACAGCGCCACCGCCACCAGCCACAACAGTTGCCCGTTGATCAAGTTGCCCGTGGGATTTTGCAGACTCACGGGCGGATAGGCCCACCAACCGGACTGCGACGGGCCACCAGGGATGAAAAAACTCGCGGTCAGGATCGTGCCAAATACGGGCACTAGCCAGAACGCTGCCGCATTCAAGCGAGGAAAGGCCATGTCTCGCGCCCCGATCATCAGCGGCACCAGGTAGTTGGCCAAGCCGTTCAGCATGGGGAAGGTCCACATGAACAGCATCAGCGTGCCGTGCATGGTGAACAGGCCGTTGTACACGGTGCGATCGACCAGATCGGCCTCGGGGGTGATGAGTTCTCCGCGCATGATCATGGCGAGCAGACCGGCAAACAGGAAAAAGACGAAGGCGGTAACGATGTATTGAATGCCGATGACCTTGTGGTCGGTGCTGAAGGTAAAAAATCGTTTCCAATTATCGGGTGCGCCTGGCTGCGGCTGCAGACTGGGCTGCGCCACCTCCAAAGATGCATTACTCATAAGATTCCTCATCTGAACTGGCGTAATTGACGACCGGAGGGGCGGCGGGTTCGACCGTTGCCCAGCCGAGACTAATGGGGTTTTCGCGGCTGCGGGTGAATTCGGTGTAGGCGCGATTTTGCGCCGGGGCAGGCGGTTGGGCAGCAGCGGTGGCTAACCAGTTTTCATACTCGTCTGCGGACTCGACCACCACAAAGGATTGGTTGGCGGCAAAGTAGGTGCCGCTGTAGTCAGAGTCGCGCACGCGGTAACGCCCTTCACGAATGGGCGTAAATGCGAAGTCAATCTCGCGCCCCGGAATGATGTCTTGCTTGATGCGAAAGGCGGGAATAAAGAAGCCATGCAGCACATCTTCTGACGAGAGCGTTAATTGCGCTCGTTGGTTGACCGGCAGGTGCAACTCGGTGCTGCTGAGGTTTTGGTCGGGATAGTGAAACTCCCAGGCCCACTGTCGCGCCCGGACTTCAATGGGGGCAGTCGCTTCGACGGGGGCGGCAACGGGGGCGGCATTTGCCACGGCCATGCCCATTGACTTGGGGCCGATGTCGCCCAAGATGGCCATGCGATCGTACGCCTGATAACTGGCAAAGGCGATACCGACAATGACCAGAGAGGGCACCACCGTCCAGATGACTTCCAGCTTGAGGTTGCCTTCGATCGGCAGACCATCGCTGGTGTCGTATTTGGGTGCCCGCTGAAAGATGATCGAGTACAGCATGGTGCCCGCCACGCCAAAGAAAATCAGGCTGCCGATCGTCGTCATTAGGCTAAACAGATCGTCTACCAACATGGACTCTGCTGATGCCTGGGGCGGCATCCATTTGTAAGCCTGCTGACCGATCCAAATGCTGAGCAGCGTATCGGCGATCGCCAGCCCAATCACGACCAAAATCCACCGCTGCTTAAACCAACGTTGATAAAACATGGTTTCCTTAGAAATTCCAATTGTTCACGAGCACATTCAGGAGTTGCGCATTGGGATTGATGCCGTCACGCAGCAAGCGATCGGCGGTGATGTGAATGCCAAAGTCAGAGCCCAGATGCGCCCCCAATGTGCCCTGCAAAAACATCAGCACGAAGATGCCGAGTCCGGCGAGTAAGTAGCTCCATTGGACCTGACGGGCGCGATCGACCCGCCACACATAGCGCTGAAAGCCCCGCCAGATGGTCATGCCAACAATCATCGCCAGCAGCACAACACCGCCCAGACCATGCCACACCATGGTGTCGATCGCACTCAACCCCCACGGACTGAACGCATCGGGTGACGGATCAGCCAAAATGATTTCGTAAAAGCCTGCCGCCACGGTAAAAAAAGTGACGATCGCCGCCGCCAACATATTGAACCAACCTACGTCATATAGGTTAGAACTCAAAACCGGAATCGCCAAGAACTTGAAAATGGGCTTTTCCAGCGGATAGAGCGCCGCCACGATGTCGAAGGCGATCGCCACGATAAACAGTCCCAGGGTCAAATGCACCAGATTGGGATGAATGGGAATGCTGTAAGGCAGTCCGTTCGCTTGCGCCACCAGCCAAGGGACGACCTGCGCTAGCGGCATCAAGGCCAGATCACTGATCACAGTAAGCCTCCTCGGGCTGCTTCCACCACTGGCTCCGAATGCAATCCGTACACCCACACCAGCTTGTCGCCCAGATATACCTGAAAGCACACAATGAGCGTCAGTAAGACATTCATGCCCAAGTAGGCTTTAGGCAAAGAGGTGGCATCCCGCAGCCGAATGATGTAACGCCAGCCGGTGATGACCGCTAACAACCCCGATAACGACCACCCCAAAAGCGTGTGCAAATTCAAATCTTGGGCTGCCGCGGCATAGGGCGTCGCGAGCCCGGCCTCAATCTGACCAAAGATGATCGCCACAAAAATGGAGACGGTGGCAAATACCAGATTCCACCAACCCACTTCATACAGGCGCACATTTTTGGTGAAATATGCGATCGCATCGCACAGCACAGCAAACAACACCATCGCAATCACAAAATGCACCACGATGGGATGAATCGTATCTGGATAAGGCAGATTGTGATTATTGAGAGGGGGAAGTAAATTGTCGAGCACAAATTTCTCCTAAGAGAACGAAACTAAGTCTTCCTCGATGACAAGATGCAACAGACTTTGACCAGAGCAAACTTACACAAGAGATATAAGGGGTGAATCTTTCCGAGGCCCTGGTTTCTCACCAAAAATTAAGATTTGTCGCTTGAGAAAGTTCACTGGCATTCTAACGATGCCCCTCAGTTTTTTCAGCAGGCGGCGTCTCCTCTGCCGACCCAGCGGGCAGCCAAAACTTAGGCGCAGCCAGGTCTGCAAACAATTAAAAAACCCTGACCCCTCTAGCGCTGAGGTGAAACCGAGCAGGGGCGATCGCAGCGATTCGACTCGCAAATACCAGTAATACGATCATCCCAAGTATATTTTTATACCCTGAAAGGAAGATTAACGGAAATTTGAATCTAACAAATCTCAACCTTTTGGAGCCAGGCCCCGTTGCCGTTAATCCGTCTCCCAGTAATTAGGCAAATTTCAGATTTAATGAAAACCGCAAAAGGCAACCCCGCCGTCATCACGGCCAACGCGCTCCGGGGTGACAGGCGATTGAGCAACAGGGCGCGATCGCAGGCTGACAGGATTGGACCGGGGCCGACAAACCCGGTTTGGGCAGCGCTGCTGGAACGAGCTGGTGGCAGCTTGCAGGCAAGCTGCGGCCATCAATTCGGCAAGGGGAAAATGCGCGGCTGCGGGGTCGTCACCTGACCATGCACGGTTTGTCCGACCTCTAGGCGATGGTGGCTATCCGTGCGAGCGTACAGGATGTCTCCCGTCGCGGTGGTCAGCGTGTAGCGATATTCCCGGCCCAAAAACTGGCGATCGCGCACCACCAAACTCCCCGCCGGATCAGGACGTAACTCAAGTTCCTCTTGGCGCACCATCAGTTCCCCCAGGGTGGCCTCCTCAGCGCCTTGATCAGAGGCGGGCAAAGCGCCCAACACGGTTTTCCAGCCTTCCCCGTGGCGCTCCGCTCGCAGAAAGTTGGCCTGGGTGACAAAACTGGCCACAAATCGCGAACTCGGTTGGCGATAAATCTCTTCCGGGGAGCCGAATTGCTCGACCTGCCCCGCCCGCATCACCGCCAGGCAATCAGAGATGGATAAGGCTTCTTCCTGATCGTGGGTGACAAACACCCCCGACGCCCCCACGCTCTTGAGAATGTCGCGCACCTCTTGCCGCAGATACAGCCGCACCTGCACGTCCAAATTGCTGAAGGGTTCATCGAGCAAGATCAGCGAAGGGCGCGGGGCGATCGCCCGCGCCAATGCCACCCGCTGCTGCTGCCCGCCCGATAACTCATGGGGAAAGCGCTTTTCAAAACCTTTGAGGCCCACCAGGGCGATCGCCCGCAGTGCCTCCTCGCGCATTTGTGCCGCCGCCAGTTTGCCGCGCCGCACCAGGGTCTTCAACCCAAAAGAGACATTATCCCGTACACACAGGTGGGGAAACAACGCATAGTCTTGGAAAACGACGCCCACATCGCGCCGTTCGGGGGGCATCCAAAGCCCGCCGCCGCAGACCGCTCGCCCCGCCAACTCGACGGTGCCGCTCTGGGGCCGTTCAAACCCGGCAATGAGCCGTAGGAGGGTCGTTTTGCCACAGCCCGAAGGCCCCAACAGACCGAGTAAGTCCCCTTGATTTAGGGTTAAGCTCACCTGATCAACAGCGGGGGTGGCTTGCCCAACAAACTGCTTGGTCAGAGCCTCGAGTTGCAAAATGACGCCTGAATTCATAAGGGGACGGGAACCTACGGATAACTTTATTGCGAAAGATACTCAATAAATCATACGATACGGCGATCGCGGCAGTTCAGACAAAACTCAGGTCTCCCCTTGCCCTTGCTCAAAAAATAACCCCGACGTAGGGTGGGTCCGCCCCTCACTGATTTGCCCAAACTCCTGGCCCAAAAGTGATGCGACCCACCCACACCCACAGGTCGCAGAAAACCACCGCCCAGAGGGTGCTTAGTCCTTTATCGGCGGATGGATCGGGGGGCGATCGCGAGCCCGTGAAGGCCGATCGCTGCCACCATGGCGCTCAACAAAAACCAGACCCCTTCAGCAAACACATTGATCCGGTGAATATGTTGGCGGATCGCCCGCGCCAAGAGCGTATTTAAGTCGGCAGACGGTTGCACTGCGCTTTCCCATGCCCGATCGGCTTGATCCAATGCGGCCCAATCCACCAGGATGTAAAAGCCCAAGATCACCCTGCCCACCAGTCCCGGCAGCACCAGCAAAAACCATAACGCCGCTCGACCCCTGTTTTTTTCCTCAGCACATGCCTCAAGTTTGGCTCAGTGGAATGGTCACTGTGAAGGTGGTGCCCTGGCCGACAACGGACTCGCAATCAAACGTACCGCCGTGCTTTTCCGTGATGATTTGATAGCTAATGGAAAGGCCCATGCCGGTGCCCTTACCGATGGGTTTGGTGGTGAAAAAGGGATTGAACATTTGCTGTCGCAGGGCTTCAGGAATGCCAGGACCATTGTCGTGAATCTGGATCCTGACCTGATTGACATCCACAATGCCCGTTTGGATAATGATTTGAGGAGCGGCGGCGTTGGGGCGATCGGGCGATCGCTGGGCCTCCAGGGCATCAATGGCGTTACTCAAGACATTCATAAATACTTGATTGAGTTGCCCCGCATAGCATTCGACGATGGGCAACTCGCCATACTCACGGATTACCTGAATGGCCGCCGCGTCGGGCTTGGCCTTTAAGCGGCTTTGCAGAATGAGCAGCGTACTATCAAGCCCACTGTGAATATCGACCGATTTCATATCGGCCTCGTCCATACGAGAAAAGATGCGCAGCGACGAGACAATCCCCTGGATGCGGTCTGAGCCCAGTTTCATAGAATCTAACAGTTTAGGCAGATCAGTCAGTAAGAAAGGCAGGTCGATGTCGTCAGCCAAGTCCTGAATGTCGGAATGTGGCTCGGGATAGTGCTGCTGATAGAGGTGAATGAGTGCCAGCAAGTCCTCAAGATTTTGCCGAGCGTGGATCAGGTTGCCAGAGATGAAATTGACCGGATTGTTGATTTCGTGGGCAATACCCGCCACTAATTGCCCGAGACTCGACATTTTTTCGGTTTGCACCAGTTGGGACTGCATTTTTTGCAGATCATCCAGGGCCACTTGTAGTTGTTTGGCCTGCTCCCGCGATCGCGCCTCTGACTGCCGGAGCGCCAGTTCTCCCTGCTTCAACGGCGTGATGTTGTGAAAGACGGCAATGCCCCCCTGGCGATCGCCTTCTGGCGACACCAATTCCCGAGCGTTGACACTAAACCAATTGCCCCCCGTCCCCTGAGGCGATTTGATCAAGATCTCCGTCGCCGCCAGAGTCTCCCCCTGAATCGCCTGCAACAAGGGAAACATCGCCAGCGGATACAGGGTCTGTTGATCGGGCAAATAAACCTCCCAAGTTTTGGCCCAAGTCTGTAATGACGGCTGCTCTGGCCCGATGCCGAGAAACCGCTCTGCTGGGGCGTTTAAAAACAAAAACTTGCCGTGCAGATCGACAACCACGACGGCATCGCCCATGCTGTTGAGCATCGAGCGTAGGGTGATGAGCGTAGCTTCGGCGTGGCTGAGTCGCTGGGTGTGTTCATGCAGTTCGGCGAGGGTCGTTTCCAACTGAGTCGATTTTGCGATCGTTTCTTGCTCGTAAACCTCTAGGAGTTGCTCTAACGTCTCAAGCTGAGCCTTCAACTGGGCATTTTCTTCCCTAAGAGACTGTTCCCCTTGTTCGAGCTGACCACCAGAAAAGACCACAACAAACTCCTAAAGTTTGAGAAAAAAGCCCCCTATCGCAACCGGGACAAGTCCGAACTGACGACTAATCGGCACTGACACCAGGCGGCGCAAGACGGTGATAGCAGCTTGATGGTCATCAAGCTGCCTCTCTGCTAGGAGGCCATCGGCGAAAAAACCGCCCCCTGGTCAAACGGCAAAACCGCCATTTTGACATTGAGGGCGAGGGGCTTGAACAACTCGGCGGTAGAGCGGCTGATGGGATTTTTGGCAAATAGAATAATGACCATCAGGTTGCCAGAGGGCAACACCCCGCCAAACCCCAGCACCGACTGGACGTTGAACGGCTGCACAAATTCCGCTTGCGCTGGAATATAAGAACTGCCTTGAGCTTCGGCAATGTGAAACACGTTGAAGGTGCGCTCTTGCAAATCCACAATCATGTTGGGGGCGGGGGCAATGACGCTGCTGATGCTGAGGCCTAACTGCTGAATCAGTTGCGCAATCATGGGGGCTTTGGTCACCATGCGCTCACTCGGCAGCGGAATCACCTGATGTCCGGTCGACAAGCGGCGGTCGTTCCACTCGGGGCGATCGCCCGCCGTCCCCAACAAGGTCAAACATTTCATCTGGGGCGTTGCAGGCGTGTCGCCGAGGGAGGCTTGAGCGATCGCCTGCAAATCATCTGACAGCTCGATAAAGTCGTGGGTCTTAAAAAAGCGGGCGAGGGCAAACTCCGGTTGGTTGGTCACCGGGTCCATAAAATTTTCGTAAAAGTAACGCGCAATCTGATCGGCGGCCCCTTCCATCGCAGGTGCTCCGCGACCCAACTTGCGGATAGCGGCACCACAGGCGGTCATATCACTGAGCGAAAAGTGGGACAGATCGAACATTGCGGGCTAGCTCCAGAGGGGTCTCATCGCCATGCAGACGGCGACTCGCAAATATCAGTTACAGGTCGCAAAGAATTGTCTCTAGACTGCCCATTTTGCCGATTTAAGCAACACCCCCTGGATAGAACCTCAATGCCCCCTTGGCCCAGACCGATTCAGGTAACGGCGTCAGCCATCCGTCATCCTGCGGAGTCACTACCCGCCGCACTCAGGGATTTCACTGAGACACCAAAATCCTTGCTGGGTGGTCGTTTCAGCGTTTTCCCTGAAGCCACCCCCTCGGCATCAGGGACGGGGTGAAAAATGCTTTGCATGCTTTCTCGATTCTTCACAAATTTTGCCCGTGAGTTTACGGGAAGTTAACCCATTCGGGCTTTGGCGAGGTTAATCTTGAGTCATATGACAAAGCATTATATTTACTTACCCCCCACCGCAAGGATGGGGGGTAACTTATTTTGGTTTAGTAGGAAGTTGCAATTAAACGTAAGACGCCGTAGGTTGCGGTTGAGGAACGAAACCCAACACCCGCATGGGTTACGCTACCGCTAACCCATCCTACAGTTGAATCAGCCCAGCTACTTTGCTTTGAGCACTACCTCAAAAACGGACCCTGCCGCCCCAAGATCTGTCAGTCTAGTCCGAATCATCCAGCGCTTTAGCAGACATACTCAGAACAGGTCATCGCGATCGCACCTCGTCGGACGATGCAGCAAGGGTGACCGCTCGCAAATTTGCTCTGCAAGGTGGACAACCACCGCTGATTCAAACTACCGAGCCACCATCGACCAGTTCTCTGGCCTTGCTGCGAGGGCGCTGGCGGCGTGCCTCGATCGATGAGCGCGTATCGCAAGGAGATGTCATGCTCAACCGACTCAAGCGGATGATTCGGCGCTTTTTTCGCAAGTCTAACCAGGTTGATAACGAACCGATTAATAAGGTTAGTTTGGTCGTCATTATCCTGGTCGATCTGTTCATCCTGACCAATGTGTTTTTGGGGCTCAACGATATTGGCAATTGGCCGATCAGTCCTTCACAAGCCTATCCCTGCTATGGCGACTGGTCCGCCTATCGCCAGCAAACCAATGAGGATAAGGCATTCGACTTTTTGCAAACTGCGCTGACGCGATCGCCAGAAGGCTTTACCCTTCAGGAAACTTATCAGGATATTTCCCGGCGTCATCTGGGTGCGGTGTCAGACATTTGTACTGAATATGCGGTCCGGCTTGATCAGGTGGATACGCTTGAAAATCAGCAACGGCTGACGGAGATTAATCAGCGCCAGGGGGCGATCGCGAATTTAGACGCTGCCAATCAGCAAATCCGTGAGCAGTATAACTCGACCTTGTTGGAAGAAATTGCGGGGCAGCCGGAAGACCTCTCCATTAATGAAGTCGCAGCTGCCGCAGCCAAGCAGGAACTCGACCGCAACACAGCTCAGATTGCGCAACTAGAGGCAGAGATTGCCGCATTCGAGGCCGAAGTTGTGACGGATTCGGAGAGCCAGCCCATCCTCGGTTGGCTGGCAGATGATACCCAATTCGCCACCCTAGAGCAGCGCTACGATCGCGCCTCATTCTGGCATCCCACGGTTGAGATTTTCTTTCAGGGCCTCTTTTTGGTGCCGCTGTTGGTGATTGCCTGGGCGGTGCATCAGTTAGCGCAGCGGCGCAATTATGGTTTGGTGGCGTTGCTGAGTTGGCATCTGCTGGTCATTTTCACAGTGCCGCTGATTGTCAAGCTGTTTGAGATTTTGCAGGTGGGGGCGCTGTTTACTTTCCTCACGGAGATCGCGATCGTCCTGCTAGGCGGCCTCAGTTTCTTGGTCAGTTATATCTACATCCTGCTGATTCCGCTGATTGGCTTTGGCCTGATTCAGTTTTTCCAAAAGGTCGTCTTCAACCCTCGGGTACAAGCTGCGGGGCGAGTGCAAAAGGAGCGCTGCATTCGCTGTGCCAAAAAGCTACCCCGGCATGAAACCCACTGTCCCCACTGCGGGTATGGCCAGTTGCGCGACTGTCCCGTTTGCCATGAACCGACCTACCGACTGCTGCCCCACTGCCGGACCTGCGGCGCAAAGTTGCCATAAGCACAGAAACTCAATTTCGTCCAAATGTCTGGCACCAGGTAGACTCAGCGATGACTATCAGGCCAAGAATGAGACCCTGCAAAGCTGAGGATGCCCCACAAATAGGTAATCTTGATACTACCCAGAGCGCCTCAACCGCGAACAAAATTAATTTAGCTCTAAGGCAATAGGTCTTACCTTTGGGCAAATTTTGATTCCAGATTTATCAGCAAATCATTGTTTGATCGAGACAACTCGAAGTGCTGTTATTGTTCACTGACAAAGATCGCAATTCCGAATTCTGTATTCTGAGTTTCGCTATCCTTTGCCTGAGAAATTGACATGCCAAAACTCTCTACGTCACAAAGTAAGGTAACAAGAATTCTGGGACATATTGAGTTCATATTCATCTGTTGTTACAATCGGTCAACATAGGGCGAGGCCATCCCTCAATGCCTCTTAATTAAACCGTACTACCTCTAGAGTGAAGCTCTTATGACTCAAAAAACGGAGAATATAGCTTATACAGATGTGGTATGTCAACCTGCAGAAAAAACCTTCACTGCAATTTCATCTATTGCTAGCGGTGAGACCGTTATTATTGATTTTGATGAAACTCTCTTTCTCCATAATTCAACAGAAGAATATTTGAATAGTTTACAGCCCCGTTTTTTAGGGGCGTTGTTATTGTTTGCGCTGAGTTTTCTAAAGCCCTGGAACTGGTTAATGCCTAAGCCCTATCGTGGCGAGGTGTCGAGAGATTGGTTTCGTGTGATCTTGGCAACCATCTTGTTTCCCTGGACACCATTTCTATGGCAGCGCAAAGCAAAGAAATATTCTCTAGATTGGTGTAATAAATCGCTATTTTCCGCTCTGGCTTCCATGACTGAAAGCCCTATCATCATCGCCTCAAACGGATTCGAATTTATCATCGCACCGGTCATTCAGCATTGGGATTTACCAGTCGACCAAGTGATTGCCTGTCGTTTTTGGCGGGGCGTTAGCGATCGCTTCACCGGCAAACTGGCTTTAGTTACCGATGCACTGGGGCAAGACACCCTCAAGAATGCTTTAGTTATCACTGATTCGGAAGATGATTTACCGCTCCTAAGATCTGTGGGTAAGCCCTGTCTGACTCGATGGCCAGAAGCTCGCTATCGCAGAGCGATGGGAGATATCTATTTCCCATTTTTTTATACAGAAAAAGTCAAGCAGCTTAATCGCAATTATTTGACAAAAGTTATCCTCGCTGAGGATTTAGTTTTTCTGATTCTCTGCACCAGTTGGCTCAGTCCCAATCCTGTGTTGCACGGCATCAGCATGGCTTTTCTCATGACTGCCTTTTGGTGCGTTTACGAAGTTGGCTATATGGAGAATGACCTCGTTGCAGAACAATTGGAAAGCACACCGACCTTAGCCCAAACCTATTTGGATAACAAAGACCGAATTAATTTAATCCAGCCGTGGTATTGGGCTGTCCTTTTCTCTATCCCTGGAGTATTGCTATTACAGGCAGCGCAGTTCCCATTTGCCTGGAGCTTAAAGCCTTTGGTTGAGAGCTTTCAAAATCTAGATTGGTTAGCGGCGATCGCTGATACTGCGAAGTGGATGGCCTTTTTGCTGTTGGTCCGCTTCACATTTTGGGTCTATAACTATGTGAATAAACCGACCCGAATTTGGCTTTATCCGCTTCTCCAGGTTTACAAGTGTTTTGGTTTTTTAGTGCTGGCTACGACCAACCTCATTGGTAGTATGTTTTTTGCTGCTCAAACCCTTTCTCGCTGGATCTGTTATTTCGTATATCGCTATAGCAAGGGCAGTTGGTATAAAGTTGGTCAAATTTTACGCTGCGTCATTTTCGCCTTACTTGTCGTGGCAGTGGCCTTTGGTCTCAATGATTTTAGCCTGCTTGCCAGTTGGCAACTGGGGGTGATATTTACCTATGTGGTAATCAAATCTATTCGCGAAATGAAGCTCGTCATCAAGGACTTTGGACTGATTAACGATCCTTCTAAAAGTTAATGAGGAAGAGCTTTAAACCATGTCTAAGTTGAGAACTGGAGTTTTGTGTGATCGGGCAGAACCTCACCTAACCTCTCCTTCGAAAGGAGAGGAATCAGAGTCTTGTCAAACCTCTCCTTTCGAAGGAGAGGTGCCGCAGGCGGTGAGGTTTCCCACATGCCAAAACTCCACTTCTGAATCTGGATGAGGTTTAGACAAGCCGCTAAGTAGCTGTACATCAATAAACAATGTCGTAGGGTGCTGTTAGGCGCAGCCGTAACGCACCATTCCCCAGGGACTTGATACGTTACGCTGGCGCTCACATATCCTACAAATAATTAAGCCCATCTACTTCTCAGCACGATGACTCAAGAGGTCGGAGGGATCCTTCACCCCAGACCTCAGCCTCTCGGCCAGCGCCAGTAACCACCCTGATTGAGCCCAAAACCATTCAATAACAGTGGCTTGAGCAATTTAATGAGTTAGAAGATCTACGGGACAAGCCGGACATTGAGTATCTGTTGCTCAGCATTGTCGCGATTGCCATCTTAGGAGGCTTCTGGAAAAAAATTCCTCACTTGTCGATGCCACCGATAACATCAACATCCCACCCGGCGTTTATGCTGTCTTTAACCCAGAGGGGAGCCGCGATAACGACACCATCGTTCTTGGGGTGCTCCACACGACTTTTTCGTTTTTAGCCGGAGCCGCGACAACTTGCCACTACCAACAGCGATGAGGTTCTCGGCGGTTTTGGGATAGACTCTAATCTACTTTGCTCATCTACTGTCGAAGTCGCAAGTGTCTCATCCAGCGCCAGAATTTGCCGACCGGGAGGCGGTCATTGCTACGATGCATCGCAAAGAGCAGGCGATCGCCCCTCCCCTAGAATCGGCCCTTGGCATTCACACCCTCGTTCCTCCCAACTTCAACACCGATCGCTTTGGCACCTTTACCCGTGATGTGCAGCGTCCCACCGATCAACTCGCCACTGCCCGTCTCAAAGCCCAAGCCGCTTTGTACCTAACGGGGGGAACTTTGGCGATCGCCAGCGAAGGCAGCTTTGGCCCACATCCTCAAATTCCGTTTGTGCCCTGCGATCGCGAAATCGTTCTGCTACTCGACCGGGAGCACCACCTGGAAATTGTAGGACAAGCCATCAGCACCGACACTAATTACCGCTCCCAAACGATTCGCTCTGTTGATGATGCGTTGGCCTTTGCCCAAACTGTCGGCTTTCCCGAGCATGGTTTGGTTGTCATGCCCAGCGCTGAGGGACAAGCCGCCAGCGCAATCACCAAAGGCATCACCACAGAATCGGCCCTCTCAGCCGCCGTCGAAAACGCGATCGCCCGGTCCAAGACCAGCACCGCCCACATTGAAACGGACATGCGAGCCCACTACAACCCCACCCGCATGAAAGTCATTGCTGAGGCCACAGAGGATTTGGTGCGAGCGATCGCCCAGCGGTGTCCTAACTGTGATTGTCCGGGATTTGCGATCGTTCGGCGCAATCCGGGGTTGCCCTGTGCCTGGTGCAGTACGCCGACCCTGCTCACGCTATCCGTCACCTATCGCTGCCAACGCTGCAACGTTGAGAAAGCAGCACCATTTCCCGCAGGCGAACAAACCGCCGACCCCGGCAACTGCCCCTACTGCAACCCCTAAAAGATAGATCGCGATCGCACCGAACAGGCGGTGGGGCGGGGCATCGGTTCGATCAGCAGCATCACCGTCGCCAGGGCGATCGCCATAGCGACATGTTAATCTCCTGGGTGTCTCAGTGCAGCTTCAGCCCACCCGGAGTGATGATCGCGATCGCTGCCGATCACTACGCCCACCGCTTTTTACAACCCGCCCCCTTGGTTGACTGATAAAACTCTCAAAACCTTGATTCTGCCGCAGGTTGGGTAAAGCCCTCCGGGCATAGCTGAGTGCAAAACACTCGCTGCGCGAACGCTAAAGCGCCAGCGTAACCCCACGAAACCGTTGCTGGTGTTGGGTTTCGTAACCTCAACCCAACCTACAAAGCGAACTTTTGTCAGTCACTCAGACCGACACCAAGTTTGTCCTCAATATTTTGCAAGAAGGGCGCACGGTGCGCCGCCACTTTTCCCACCAGCGCCCCTAGAACGTCGGTACAGAAACCTGGTTTCTGGGCCAGGAGGCCAGTGATGCCGTTCGAGCAACGATGAAGAAACCGGGTTTTTAGTCATCCTGTACTGGTGCTCTAGCCACATTGAGTCTGTCGCTCACCAGCCGGGCCAAAATGGCTGCCTGATTTGGAATGAGGCCCCCGCCTGAGAATGCACCGGGCAAAACTGGCTGCCCTGTGGCGACCACTAGCTGCTCACGGCAACGGTGCAGAGGGGGGAGGTCCTGGAAGATATTGGCGTTACTGCCATTCACAGCGCACTTCTGGCAGTCGGTATTAATGCGGTGCACCCGCCCAGGCTGGCATGGTTCCAAAGGTTGCTTACCAGGGTTTTGGCTGGCCAGGGAATCCGTTGACAAACTGGGTTTCCTGAAGGGGGGCAGGGTGCTGCGCCCTCGTCAAGCTTGGGGATTTTAAGGGATGCCGACCTTGGCGGGCGATCGCCAAGGCACGACGGATCGACAGCTGGAGCCCTAGACTCTGGAGCAATACCCGTTACAGATAGGGGGTGACGTCCTCACCGCAGTCGTCGGCCAAATAGGAAAGAGCGCGAAACCGTAAGCCCACTAGCTGGTCGTACAGCGGGTTCAGTTTGCACATGGCCGGAATGTGCACAATTTTTTTCTTAAACAGGGTCACATCCCGCTCAAAAGGACACTGAGAAGGCACCATTTTGCAGATAAATCGAGCCAGTCGGGGATCTTTGACTTGGAGCTGATCTAACCATTCACGGGCAGGCTTAAGCGGCTCGATGCCGTGCGGGTCATCCCCATCGCGTACCACCGATGCCGACTCATTCAAGTCATAGAGGGTCGCCCGCACCGAAGCGAGCACTTGATTTTCTAGCCCTAAAGCGGTGCAAAAGCTGTGCAACTTTTGGTCTTCCTCAGTGGAATATACGCCATCGGCCAGCGCCACCATCACTGCAGTGCGCAAAAAATCTTCTGCGGTCTCGGTACCTTTGCCCAAGACATCAGCGAGGTCGGTGGCTGCGATCGGTTCCAACGCATCAAAGAAATCAATATTTGGAGCAAATTCCTCCTGGGTCATGGAGGTAATCAGGCTTTTTTCTTCTTCATCAAAATGGCCATCGGCCCAGGCAATCGTCAGCAGACCGCGAAACCAAACCCTGATTTGCTCGGGAGTATAGGGAGATTCAAGGGTGGAAGGCATAAGACAATTTCAGGCTATACAGCAAAAACAAGCTGAAATGCGACTTAATTGTAGCCTCTCGAGCCCTGGAGCGTGGGAATCCGCTAAAACGGTTCATATTTGATTGAATTCAACCGGCTCTGGGGGCGATCGCCTTAAGACTTGCTGAGTCGTTGACCTAACGTCGACCCCGTCTGCCCGGTAAACACCCACAGCATGGCCCTCGCGCCATCGCGCACCCCCCGCAGGAGGGGCTCAGCAACGACCTCCTCGTCTGAGGGCACCGGCACCGGCTGAAACGAAATGTCGTGTCGCCCTAACACGACTTGGGCAATAATCTTTGCTCGCCGCATATGATAGTCCGAAGTTACCAGATACACGCTTTCCACCCCTTCTTGCTTCAAGTCTTCGACCAGGGTGGTGAAGTTCGTAACGGTATCGACAGCCCGATAATCTAAATGCACGCGATCGGGGTCAATGTCGGCTTCTTCAAACAGCCAATGGGCATACTCGGGGTTGGTGCCCGAAGACACCCAAACCTCCAAATCTGGATGCTGGCTCGCAAACTCAGCAGCAAAATGTTCACGCTCGATTTCACCCCCAAGCACTAAAATCGCTTCGGGCTCCCTGATCTTAGCCTTGACCTGGTTCTGGCCTAGCCAGAGTATTGGCAAAATTGACAGAAATAACCACGGCTGCCAGTACCGCTTGGATTGGGAACGCCTTCCCATAGAGCAACCTAATCCCTCTTAACCAACCTGCTATTACCTAGCGATTTTTAGGATAACGCCTTCCTCCCCTGAGTTAACGGAGCCTTCAAGAAAAATGCCATTTCTCGCAGCCATTGGCCCCAACGCCAAAGCTGGGATAGGTGATCGCCAAGCTGTTGCAAAGTTTAGGGCGTACTCACAGCTCCAACACCAGGGATTCTCCAGCGCTAAGGACCGCCCCGACCCCTCAAACCAAAACGGGTGAGGCTTTCTAAGGGAAAGCCTCACCCAGTCAATTAATGGAATTGCCCTCCAGCGACAACTCGCTCTTTAGCTCATGGAAGGAGACTTACGACCCATTTCCTTCACCATGTCTTTAAAGGGAGACAGGCTGGGACCGGGCCGACGACGAGGCGACTGACTCAATTTGGGATTCACCAGGTAATCTGTCGCAAAGTTAGACACTGTTGGCATTTGAGCCTGGGTCGCAGCAGCAGGCACCTGCTTGGAGGTAGCGGTTTGAGGCGCTGCGGGCAGCTGTTCTTTAAAGGATGCTTGCGCAGGCTGCGCTTGCTCGCTCGGCTGCGCCGCCACTTTTACGGGTGCCTTGACTTTCTCTGCTGTGGACGGTGCAGACTGGGCGGGAGCTGACTGCTGTCGCTTTGGCGCTGATTGCGGTTCTGGCGCTGAGGCACTGCCTTCATCCAACTCCATGAAAAACTCACCTTTCTTCCCCAAACCCAGAATCTTGGCAACGCCACCAAAGATGCTGCCAATGAGTCCAAAAATGCCACCAACAATGTTCTTGATCAGGCCCATATCACTACTCCCAACTGCCCAAGTGGACACGTTAATCAAACTATTCGTTAAACAGACGTCAAAGACTGTAAACCGATGTCAATCATTATTAAGGTCGACCCTCGGTCCCTGCAAGATATCTGAGAAATTGCTTCAAGAATATTTACTAAAGAGGGCGATCGCCCCATCGAGCGATCGCCCTCTTTCAGGTATTCAGCGTTGGCGTGATGGTTGCCGCCTAGTCAGCCGCCGACAACAGTTCCCGCTTTTCGCCGGGTTGGATGACCACCTTGCCAGAGTCATCCACATCTACAGCCGCCGTATCACCTTCCTGCAGGCGACCGGAGAGAATTTCCTCCGCCAGCGTATCTTCTAGCAAACGCATGATGGCTCGCCGTAATGGTCGGGCTCCGTAGCTCGGGTTGTAGCCTTCTTCCACCAGCCGATCTTTAAATCGTTCGGTGACTTGCAGCTCAATGCCCTGCTCAGCTAGCCGACCGAAGACCTCCCGTAGCAAGATGTCGGAAATCTGCTTAACTTCGTCCTTCGTGAGCTGCCGGAAGACGATGATCTCATCCAAGCGGTTCAAGAACTCCGGACGGAAGTACTGCTTCAGCTCTTCGTTGACCAAAGAGCGAATGCGGTTGTACTGCGAATCGGCTTGATCTTCTTCGAAATCGAAGCCCAGACCGCCGCCGCCTTTTTCGATGACCTTAGAACCAATGTTAGAGGTCATAATCAGCAGCGTGTTTTTGAAGTCCACCGTGCGCCCCTTGGCATCGGTCAAGCGACCATCTTCCAAAATCTGCAGCAACATGTTGAAGACGTCGGGGTGCGCTTTCTCGATTTCGTCGAACAGCACCACGGTATAAGGCCGACGACGCACCGCTTCGGTGAGCTGTCCGCCCTCGCTGTAGCCAACATAGCCAGGAGGCGAGCCGATGAGCTTGGAGACGGTATGGCGCTCCATAAACTCCGACATATCCAGCCGGATCATGGCGTCTTCAGACCCAAAGAAGTAAGCCGCCAAGGCCTTGGTCAGCTCAGTCTTACCGACCCCGGTGGGACCCGAGAAGATAAAGCTGGCAATGGGGCGGTTGGGGTTCTTGAGACCCACCCGTGCCCGACGAATTGCCCGCGAGATGGCTTTCACCGCTTCGTCCTGACCAATCAACCGCTGGTGTAGGGTATCTTCCATGTGCAGCAGTTTTTCGGACTCAGACTCCGTCAGCTTGCTGACCGGAACGCCCGTCCAGGATGCCACGATTTGCGCAATGTCTTCTTCATCCACGGAGGGCATATCGTCGCCGTTTTCGTCATCGGTCTTCTTGTTCTGCGCGATGCTGCGGATCTCAGCTTTGATCTCCATCTCGCGATCGCGCAACTCGCCTGCCGTATCAAAGTCCTGGGAGCGCACGGCGTTGTCCTTATCTTTGAGGACTTGGCGCAGTTCCTTATCCAGTTCCTTAGCCGCCGGGGGCAACTGTGAGTTGATCAAACGCACTCGGGAACCGGCCTCGTCGATCAGGTCGATCGCCTTATCTGGCAAAAAGCGGTCGGAGATGTACCGATCAGACAGCTTCGCCGCCGCATCCAGGGCATTGTCCGTAATTTTCAGCTTGTGGTGCTGCTCATAGCGATCGCGTAAGCCGTGAAGAATCTCGATGGTCTCTTCGACGGTAGGCTCACCCACCATTACCGGCTGGAAGCGTCGTTCCAGCGCCGCATCACGTTCAATGTGCTTGCGGTACTCGTCTAGGGTAGTGGCACCAATACACTGCAGCTCACCCCGAGCCAGTGCCGGTTTCAAAATGTTTGCCGCATCAATTGCGCCTTCAGCCGCGCCCGCGCCGATAAGCGTATGCACCTCGTCAATCACCAGGATGACGTTTCCGGCAGAGCGGATTTCATCCATGATCTTTTTCAAGCGCTCTTCAAATTCGCCACGATATTTGGTGCCGGCAACCAGTAAGCCGATATCCAGCGTGACGACGCGCTTTTCTTCCAGAATGTCGGGGATGTCACCGTTGGTGATGCGTTGGGCCAGCCCCTCTGCGATCGCGGTTTTACCCACCCCCGGCTCACCAATCAGTACCGGGTTATTCTTGGTACGGCGACCGAGAATCTGAATTACCCGCTCGATCTCTTTCTGGCGGCCCACGACGGGATCAAGCTTGCCCTCACCCGCCATTTGAGTCAGGTTAGAGCCAAACTCGTCCAGCGTCGGCGTTTTGGTCCGACCCTGGCTCCCCCCGGAGGAAACCTCAGCAGTTTCTCCCAACATCCGAATTACTTGGGTGCGGACCTTGGACAGGTCAACGCCCAGATTTTCCAAAACGCGGGCAGCGACGCCCTCACCTTCGCGAATCAGCCCTAACAACAAATGCTCTGTGCCGATGTAGTTGTGCCCCAACTGGCGAGCTTCTTCGAGAGAGAGCTCAAGCACACGCTTAGCGCGCGGCGTAAAGGGGATCTCAACGGCCACAAATCCTGAGCCGCGACCAATGATTTTCTCGACTTCGATGCGAGCATCTTTGAGATTGACGCCCATCGATTTGAGCACTTTGGCGGCGACGCCGGTACCTTCTCCTATGAGGCCAAGGAGAATTTGCTCGGTCCCCACAAAGTTGTGGCCCAGGCGACGGGCTTCCTCCTGGGCGAGCATGATGACTTTAATGGCTTTTTCTGTGAAGCGTTCAAACATTAGTGGAATTCCAAATACCTGCTGGGCGCTGGTTACAGTGATTCTAGCACAGGGGTATTGGGGAACTGTGGCACTGGACACAGTGGTGAAAACCGTCCGCTGCCCTGAGTTTCACGAAATCTAGCGAAAGCCTGCCGTGATCCCGTCCTTAAACTTTCATTGCTTTCTCTTAATTTTCTTCCCCATTTTTATCGCTGGGGATCACGTTGACATCGGCTCAGGGCGATCGCCCTGAGCCGATGTCAACGACGGCTAACCCGGCAATAGATCCAGATTGCATAGCCGTTGCGTGAGTTGCTGCTGCCGGGTTTGTAAGCCTGCTTGAAAAGCGGGGTCTTGTATCTGGCTGCGCCATAAAATCAGAGCGTTTTCGTCGTCGGCGTAGTAGTGTCGGCGTTCTCCAGCGATGCGAAAGCCCAAAGACCGATAGAGCGCGATCGCGACCTGGTTAGACTGGCGGACCTCTAAGGTGGCGTGGGTGAGCCCGCGATCGCCCGCCGCCCTCAGCAAATGAATCAACAGCCAGCGCCCCAACCCCAGCCGCCGATAAGCCGGATCAATGCCCAACAGAGTGATGTGAGCTTCGTCCAAAATGGCCCACAGACACCCCAGCCCAATGCTGCTCAACGGCGCTGGGGTCGACTCTTCTAGGACTAGTAGATCACTGTTGGGACTCTCGATTTCGCGACTATAGGCAGCTTCGTTCCATAGCCCCCCAAAACATCGATAGTCAAGCGCCACCACTTCCGGTAAATCTGAAGTCACGACGGGACGGCAAAGAACATGCATACAGCGTTTCTGAAGCGAGTGAGGAACAGTCATCATCCAGCCACCTAGTCCCTAAAGACCAAGGCGCAGACCTCACCAGGCCAGGAAGTCTGGTGGAAGTCTGAACCGGTGAGCGCGGATGCAGTTCTCGATTGTACACTAGGTGTTCGGGCTGTCCTTGGCCGATTCACGCTGCTGCCCCGTCTCGTTTTTGTCCCATACAGTGTCAATTTCTATGGTTTCTACAGTCGAATCTCCCCGTACCAGCCTGAGTTATCTGGCGGCCCATGCAGCTACTCTGGCGGCCCAGAGCCCGTCCCCCAATCAAAATTTACTCCCCCTAACAGCCCAGGTCGCCGCCAACGACCATCTAGTTATGGGCGGTTGCGATGTGCCCCAACTGCTCGAACAGTATGGCTCGCCTCTCTATATTTTGGATGAAGCCACCCTGCGCACTGCTTGTCAGCAATATCGTGACGCCATGGCCCAATACTATCCCGGCGAATCGCTGGTGATTTATGCCTCTAAAGCCTGGAACTGTCTAGCGGTTTGCGCCGTAGTTAATCAGGAAAATTTGGGCATTGATGTCGTCTCGGCTGGGGAGCTGTTGACCGCAGTCAAAGCGGGGGTGTCCAGCGATCGCCTCTATTTCCATGGCAACAACAAATCGTTGGAAGAACTGCAATCCGGCATCGAGGTTGGCTGTCGCATCGTGGTGGACAACTGGTTTGAGCTGAAATCGCTGAGTCAACTCGCCCAGCAGGCCAACCAAACCGTCCCCATTTTGCTGCGGTTGACCCCAGGTATTGAGTGTCACACCCACGAATACATCCGCACTGGGCACCTGGACAGCAAATTTGGTTTTGATCCCGATCAAATCGAAGACGTCTTTAAATTCGTCGCTGAGCAGCCGCAACTGCACTGTCTAGGGCTACATGCCCACATTGGCTCCCAAATTTTTGAACTCCAGCCCCACGCCGACCTGGCGGGGGTGATGGTGCAGTGGCTCAAAAAGGCGGCTGACTATGGTCTGCCGGTTGCCGAATTGGATATCGGCGGCGGTTTAGGCATTTGCTACACCGAGCAAGATGATCCCCCCAGCATTGACACCTGGGTCAAAACCGTCGCGGAATCGGTGGCGCAGGCCTGTGAGGCGCAAGGTGTGCCCCTGCCCAAGCTGATTGCCGAACCGGGGCGATCGCTGATTGGCACCGCAGCGGTGACGGCTTACACCGTAGGTAGCCAAAAAACGGTACCGGGCATTCGCACCTATGTCGCGGTGGATGGCGGCATGTCTGACAACCCTCGCCCCATTACCTATCAGTCGGTCTACCGAGCCTTAGTGGCCAATCGCATGTCGGCCCCCCTGACCGAAAAAACGACCCTCGCGGGCAAACACTGCGAGTCTGGCGATGTTCTGATTGAAGCAGCGTATTTACCCGCGCTAACCGCAAATGACGTTATTGTTGTGGCAGGTACGGGTGCCTACAACTACAGCATGGCGTCTAACTACAATCGAGTCCCTCGTCCAGCCGCCGTTTTGGTGAAAGCGGGAGAAGCCCATCTCATCATTCAGCGGGAAACGGTGCAGGATTTGATGCGCCATGATTGTCTGCCAACTGCCTTGTCATCCGCAGGCCACTCTAAACCGGAGTAAACCGGTTGATCTGTCATGACCGCAGCTTTACGAGACAATGTTTTGGAAGCTTTGTAACGCAACTCGCCAGAGCGTTTCAGAAGATAAAGGCGCTGAGACCTGGTGCTAATGATCGTCTGTCACCCGTTGGAATGAAGCTACGGCACTGCACATGGGGCAATTCTGGGAGCAAGGGCAGATAATCCTCGAAATCCTTGGGGGATGGCCATTACGTCTCCTGGATGGAGCACTCGTTGTGCTGCTGGTTTACACCCTGCTGGTGCTCATTGGCGAGCGTCGCACCCTGTGGATGGTGCGTGGATTTATTATCTTGCTGCTGGCTTCAACCATCAGCCGCAATATCGGTCTGGCGCTGCTGGCCTTTGTGCTTGATAAGTTAGTCATTGGTTCCGCCGTCGCGATGGCCTTTATCTTGCAGGGTGAGTTTCGCCGGTTGCTTGAGCAGATTGGTCGAGGACGGCTCGGCCAACTGTTGGTGATTGCCGATCGCGAGTTGGCCCCCCAACCAGACAATGTCATCGATGAGCTGGTGGACGCCGTCAAGGAACTCTCGCAAAATCGCACGGGGGCGCTCATCATTGTGGAAACCGATCGCCCCATTGATGAGCGCGACTTTTCGGTGCCGGGGGTAAAGCTGAGTGCCGAAGTGTCGCGGGAACTGCTGCAAACCATTTTTCAAACCAGCACCCTGCTGCATGATGGGGCAGTCCTGGTGCGCGGCTCACGGGTGCAGGCGGCGGGGGTGATTTTGCCCATTTCTGAACGCTCGGCCTCCCGCCAACTCGGCACCCGCCATCGCGCCGCCATGGGCATTACCGAGCGCGTCGAAGACTGCATTTGCATCGTCGTTTCTGAAGAAACGGGGTCAATTTCTCTTGCGGAAGGGGGAAAACTGATTCGGCCCCTAACGAGCAGTAAACTAAGGGAGTTGTTGAGCGATCGCCTGTCGCCATCGGTTGATCGAGACTCGGTGAGTCCGCAACTGCGCAGTTTGAGCAAACGGCTGCTCAAGCAGGGGCGATCGCTGTGGGAGCGCTTACCCTTTACTTCGTCGTCCGCTTCTCGTGGAAAAAAATGACCGCCAAGCATCTTGTGACTGCTTCTCTACCGCTAGACCTGAATCGCGATCGCCTGCCCCGCCATGTCGCCGTCATCATGGATGGCAATGGTCGCTGGGCACAGCAGCGGGGACTGCCACGCATCATGGGGCATCGGCGGGGCGTTGATACGCTGAAAAAGCTGTTGCGGACTTGTCGCGACTGGGGTATTGGTGCACTCACGGCTTACGCCTTTTCGACGGAAAATTGGGGCCGCCCCCACACCGAAGTGGATTTTTTGATGACGCTGTTTGAGCGGGTGCTACGTCAAGAACTGTCGGAAATGCACGCCGAGGGAGTGCGCATTCAGTTTGTGGGCAACTTGCAATCGCTACCCCATTCTCTGCAAGCCGAAATCGATCGCGCCGTGCAGCAAACTCGCAGCAATGCCGGCATTCGCTTTACCGTCGCCACCAACTACGGCGGCCGCCAGGAAATTGTGCAAGCTTGTCAGGCGATCGCCACCCAGGTACAACTGGGCAAACTCGCCCCCGAAGACATCGACGAAGAAGTCTTCAGCCACCATCTCTATACCGCTGACCTGGAAGACCCCGATTTGCTCATTCGCACCAGCGGCGAGATGCGCATTAGCAATTTTTTGTTGTGGCAGTTGGCTTATGCGGAATTGTACGTCACCGATACCCTCTGGCCCGATTTCGACCCCGTGGAATTTCACCAGGCCCTGGGCGACTACCAAAAACGCCACCGTCGCTTCGGCAAAGTTTAGCGCTGAGTCGCTGTCGGGCTAGCCAGGATCACTCACCCATGCTGCTGACGCCGCTGAGCAGCAGCCAGAGACCGCCGAGCAGGATGGCGATCGCCAGTCCCCCCAGCACCCAATCTAAATTTGGTAGCGTTTCCATACTCATCTGAACTCAATAAGATCGCCGCACCAGACTCAGGCGTTAGCAGTTGCCCTAGCCTCACCCTGGCACGACGTGATGACAGCAACTCTACCAGAGTCCCCGTACCGGTTCAGATTCCGTTTCTGGTGTGGTTTCGACGGTTTCTTCCTCAACGACTTCTTCTTCTACCTCAGCTTCCTCTTCACCTGCGATATCTTCTTCCATCATCTCAGCGGCAGAAAATCGCATGGTGCCCGCATCTGCAAACAAATCCAGGAAGAGATCGCCATCCTGGAAGAAAAAGATCGCCGCATTGTCTAAGCCCTGGCGAAACTCATCGTCAAGGGAATCGGGACCACAAGCTGCCAGCGTAAAAGCTTGCAGAGTAATGAACTCATTGCTGTCGGGGTCAAAGGTGCCATTGCCGACGTTGCAATCAGCCCGCACTCCTACGGTACCGTCTTCAAAAAATTGGACGGAATAAAGTTCGGGGTTGTCGGGCACCGTGACCGTGTCGTTGTTATACACGATTTCTTCGAGTTGCCAGAGCGTGCCGGTCAACATCGGCTCTTGGGCCGCAGCGCGAGTGCCGACAGCACCAGTGACCGCCACGGCAGACGCGATCGCCCAAGCCACAGAAGCATACTTGTTCATCGTTATCCTCTACACCAGATTTAATGATCAAAAGATGCGTCATGAAAGCAGCCGAGATGCCCCCCTCCTGTCCGTCATTGCAGACTTCCTGGGGAGTCAAAACCGCTGGTAGATTTCGCACCATTTTGAAAGCTCACTGACCACCCTACCGTTTTGCTTTCTGATCGAGTGCTTTTTTTACACTTATTTAAGTGCGATCGCGATCGCTCCCAAAACCCTCTGTCCTGTCAACTTCATCGCTCAATAGAGAGGTGCATAGTCACTCTGTTTCACGATTTAAACAGTCGAGATGCCAAGTTTCTCAAGTAAGACCAGCCCCGCTTCCCCCAGATCAGGGTTGCCAAAAAGTCGGCTAGCGGAGAATAAATTCATCCCCATCACACGATTATTTTCTCCCTCTTGAATATTCTGTTTAGCTCAATTAATTTTGACTAAACCAGCGCGATCGCCATCTTTTCCAGCCTTTATTGAGCGCTGGCCCAGATCGCACTGACCAAGACTCCGCCCTCGGAGGGCGATCGCGTCTCTGCGCTGGCGATCGGCTGCATCAGTCCACCATTATCGCGATCGCCGCCCTGTCATCATCCCTTTTGAAGGTATCCCCTGCGATCGCCCCATCGTTGATTACAATCGAGCCAGGGTTTACATTTTTGGCGAGGTTATGCACAGCGACATCATTCAAACAGTCACCTCTTCAGAAGAGTCCATCGTACTTTTTGAAATGAGTGACCCTCGCGGCCACACGGCTGCTACTTGCCGCCACCCGCAGGAACTCGCCACCAAATCGGCCCAGGCCCTAGTCCAAGCGATGGGCACCATTCAAGCACTGGCCAACCGCACTTCCGAAACTCTGGCAAAATTGCCAACGCCGCCAGAGACCTGCCAAATTGAATTTGGGATCAAAGTCGATACTCAAGCCGGAGCCATGGTAAGCAACTCGGCTGACGACAGCAACCTGCGGATAACATTTGTGTGGTCGCCCAGATCAGCAGCTCGCGAATAGTGCTGACTTTCAGCAAACACCCGCGGCAGTCAAACGCCTCAGAGCTGTTCAACCTTACTGATACATGCGATTCCAGCTACTGTCCCGGAGTTGTTCAAGTTGCACAATCAAGTAACGTTGCTGAGTTTGCAGCCAGCCTTCATTTTTGAAATCTTTGAGTAATCGCGTCACAGTGACGCGGGTGGTGCCGATCGCCGTTGCCAGTTGGTGATGGGTTAGCCGCACGGGAATCCGCACCCCACAGGTTTCGACCTGGCCAAAATCTTGGGCAATCAGTAAGAGCAACTGTCGCAGTCGGTCAGCTACCAGGCGCTTACCCGCGATCGCTAACCAAGCTTCAGACTGCTGCAGCCGCAGCATCAAGTGACGACAGATGCCCGCCATCAACATCGGCGAGGACTCGACTTCCGCGAACGGTAAGGGCAGCACATCCACATCGGTCAGAGCGGTTGCCCAATAAGGGTCAACAATGGTCAAGGGCAAACCGATGGGCGTCGAAGGCCCGGCTAATCCCAATAAGGTCTCGCTGCCGTCTTGTTGAATTGTGTAAAGCTGGGCTACACCCCGACAGATGATGAGCACTTCATTGAGGCGGAGAGGAATGGTGCGGCCAGCTACGTAGGGTGTCAGCGTGCGCTCTCGATAGAGTTGCTCCAGCACCGCGACAAAATCTCCTGGAGAAGCCTGTTTAGCAGTGCTAGAAAGCAAAGAGGGTTTCGCAAACACAACTGTTTACCCAAAGAACATCAAAAATATTTCGGATGCACTGATCACTAACGGCCCGATTATCGGCTGGATAATCTGGCTCCTGCACCAAGGTGCAAGTTACACCGCCCCTAAATATTCCTAATTGCCATGTTCAACAATCATTCTTAAGGGCTGGGGAACCTATGTTTAATAAATCATTAACGTCTGGCTAAAGTATTGAAATTTCGGCTGCTCAACGCCTTTCATTCTGGGAACCTAACGTAGGGCTGTTTCATCGTCGCTAGAGAATATCCCGGCTCGCCGATATTTTTTAGGGGCTTGGCTACGTAAGTGTTTACCGAACGCTCCTGACTGATCCCCTCAACCCCCCTTGATTAACTAATCCTGTAGGGGTTTCCTAGAAACCTGACGCCACAGAACTTTCAGCCTCTGTAATGGCGGCGATCCCGATTTCCCGTCGGCTCAAGCTCCGTCGATTACCGATCGGGTAGGCTTCCCAGCCTGACCTCATCACCCGTCTACTCAAAGACACCAGCCACTCAGGACGGCCAGGATGGCCATCCAACCAGAGCGCATTGGACCCATTGATATCAGAGCAGCCTTTAAAACCCTTACAGGATTAGCTTGATTAAAGGGGGCAGGCATATCCAGGCGGTGAGCCCCTTTTTTAAGAGGGCGGCTTTAAGGGAGCGGCGACAGCGGGGGAGCCTATGGAACGTTAGACAGTTAATGGCAACGCCGAGCCCTTGCCATTAACTGATCTCCAGCAATCAACGTACCTGTAGGCACTCTGGAAACTTTGATTTTGTAGGCTGGGTAAAGCCCTCCGGGCATGGCTGAGTGCAAAGCACTCGCTGCGCGAACGCTAAAGCGTTCGCGTAACCCAACGAAACCCCTAGTCTGGTTGGGTTTCACTACAGCAATCCACATTTTTTATGTTTCGAGATTAGTCAGGGCGGGTTGAGCTGAAACCTGTCGGTCTTTACGGCGAGTCTTTGGCACAACTCGCCCCTACGCCACTGGTATGTTCTTTTTCAGCAATTACCTAACTGCTCGCAAATCGGTTTAAATCGGAGTTTGTACCGCTTCTGAGTCATGACGAGGATTGTTGACCTGGGAACTGATAGGGGTCAATTCCAGCGCGTCCGCTTCATAAGGTTCCAGTAGGGCCTCTAACTCACCCCGATTGTAGTGGGTGGGGTCTAACCAGCGGTCATAAGCAACGGGCGACAAAATCACCGGCATCCGATGGTGAATGGGAGCCATGGCAGCATTCGCCGCCGTTGTCAAAATGGTGCAAGAGAATTGGGTTTCGTCGGTTTCGGGCGATCGCCACCGTTCCCACAAGCCCGCAAAGGCAAACAGCGATCGCGTCTTGAGTTGAATGAGATATGGTTGTTTCTCTTGATCTTTGGGCGCTTTTTGCCATTCGTAAAAGCCATCGGCAACGATGAGGCAACGACGCTGTTGAAAGGCATTCCGAAAAGCTGGTTTTTCCGCAACGGTCTCCGAGCGGGCGTTGATCAGCTTGTGGCCGATGCTGGGCTCTTTGCTCCAGCCGGGAATCAAGCCCCACCGTTTTTCGTGGTGCAGGCGATCGCCCGTCTGCCGCGACTGCGTAATCACTGACACCGGCTGGCTTGGGGCAATGTTGTAGCGCGGGCGCAATGCCGGTGTAACCGAGAGTTGAAACGCCTGAGCTACCGTCTCCCCTGATTGAGTTTGCGAAAATCGACCACACATCGTCCCTTTGTACCGCTCAAACCATCACACAATCGCCAACACCGAGCCCCGACTAAACCCGTTGGGCTACTTGCTGACGCTGCATTTCGTCGCGCAGATCCGCCGTCATTTCCTTCAGACCGCTTTCAAAGACATCGTAAAAGTAGGGCTGCAAAGGACCCATGCTGGCTCTAGCCGAAATGGTTTGGGTCAACAGCGTTTGGGCCTCGCCGTCAGCCTCCGCTACCGAGGTGAGCGCCCACGTACCCTGCATCTCGTCTAGCGTGCCATCGATCATGCGAAAATCGATGCGATCGCGAGGATACTCAATATTCTCCGTCACCATCTTGACGCGAATCGGCATAATGCCGATCTTGCGGCGATCTTTGCGCTCGACTAGGATCCGATTGTCCCGGCGCTCCAGCACGCGGCTGGCCACCACTGAAGGTAAAAACTGGGGAAATTGCTCATAACTGGTCAGCACTTGCCAAACAACTTCGGCAGGGGCTTGAACCAGCGCCAGTACGGTATAGTCCCCCTCGCTGCCGGTGAGCACGACCTCACCCTGTTGAAGGTCTTGCTGTTGAGTGGGGCTTAGGTCGGTGGTGAGCTGATTGAGGGGGGGCGCGAGAGACATAAGATGAATGGGAGAACGTCTGTTGTTATTATCGTAACGAATTATTGCATGGTCAGTTTCTCGGATGTTCAATCCGCCTACGTAAATTTTCCGGACCGGGTGCAAAGCCTGATGCTGAGCACGGTTACTCCGGCGGGGCAGCCCCAAGCTAGCTACACACCGTTTGTGACCGATCGCGATCGCGCCTTTTACATCTTCGTGAGTGGGCTCTCCAGCCACACTCAAAACCTGCAAACCACTTGTAAAGCGGGGATCTTGCTGATTGAAGATGAAGCCGACACTCCACAAATTTTTGCCCGTCGTCGCTTGATGTACGACTGCACCGCAAAGCTGATTGAGCGCCACGATCCCCATTGGGGAAATCTGGCCGATCAGTTTAAGCAGCGGTTTGGCAACCTCATTGACATGCTGCGGCAACTACCCGATTTTCAGATTTTCCAGCTAGTTCCTCAGAGTGGGCGCTTTGTCGTAGGCTTTGGGGCGGCTTATGACGTTGATGCCTCGAATCTGGAACGGCTAATCCCCCCGGAAAATTAGGCCTGTAGCGGGCAGCGGAGATGGGCCTGGAGGGCCAGGAAAAATTTGCTCACCTCAGGGCTTGTCTCAGCCATCCGGAAAGGAGCGATCATCCTTACGGCTTCTGTCGCGAGAGTTAAAGTTTTTCCCATGCGCCCCTGTCACCGATGGCATTTGAGTGTAGTTTTGAGAGGTTGTCTTTTTTAAGAGAACACCTTTAACAACATGACTGCAACACCACCAGTCTGTTTTTGTACATGGCTCTGATTTAGTTGAGCCCTAACAGGGCAAACTATTGTGAACATTAGCCCCGTAAAACGTCTATGAACGCCGAAAAATCTTTTACAAGTTCTGGAGTATCTCCGCTAGCTGCTATTGCGCTCAAATTTGTGGGTGTCATCACCATTTTGTCCGCGCTGCTAGATTTCCTGGTGCTGCTGATTCCGCCGAATTTTTTAGATGCTCAGTGGCAACTCAATGCGACCACTCAAATTGTGGATCGAGGCATCGTGCCCTTAGTCGGCATTGCCTTGCTGTTGACTGGTTTTTGGATTGACCGGAGTGCTGGCACCGCTAAACCCACTGGGAGTTTGTTCACCGACTTGCGCTTTTGGGCCTGTGCGATCGCGAGTGTGTTGGGGTTGATCTTCTTGATCATGACTTTCCTACATGTGAACAACGTGCGCATCACCGCCCAGGGAGCTCTAGCCCAGGTTGAGCGCGAAGCCAACCAAGCCCGAGAGCAGCTAGGACAACGCCTGGAAGGTGAGCTCAGTCAACAGCAGAGCCAACTGCAAGTGCTGCTGGAAGACGAAGCGTTGTTGCAACAGGCGATCGCGGCGGGGCAATTGCCGGAAGAGATTCAGCAGTTTCAGAATAATCCTGATGGGCTAAACGAATTTTTGACCCAGCGGGCGGGCGAAGCGCGTCAGGAAATCGAGACCGAGATTGGCACCCGTCGCGAAGATGCGCGGGGGCAAGTGCGGCAAGAGGCCATCAAATCCGCCACGCGCATTTCGATTAGCAGTCTGCTGATGTCGATCGCCTATATTGTGATTGGCTGGACGGGCTTGCGACGCTTGATGAGCATGGGCGGAGCCTGATCACGTTAGCCCTGAGGTTGAGCGGCTAATTTCCACAACCTAATTGCCCTTGAGGGAGGAGAGCGAGCGCTTTCCTCCCTTTTTTGATATCCCCACTTCGCGATCGCCATCGCCGCCCTGCCAAAGCTTGCCAACCGGACTTGCGGCCGGAACCACCGACCGAACCCATCCATCCATCCACCAATCCACCCGGCTACTCAGCCCCTCTCCCTCCCCCAAACCGCGCCTGGTTGCAAAATCACCTGAATTCGCGACACGATGAGGGGCAGAGATACGAGAGTATCCATTCATCGCCCCCAGGAGCGCAGAACCTTGCAAAAATTGCCGTCGCTGCCGTTTTCCGTCAAACTCGCCTACGGCACGGGAGAGCTGGCGGCGGCGGTGCCTTCCAGCCTGTCTGCCTTTTTTGTGCTGTACTTTTTTACCGACGTGGCTGGCCTCACTCCCGCTTTAGCGGGCAGCGTGCTGCTGTTTGGCCGATTGTGGGATGCCATTAACGATCCCCTGGTAGGCTGGCTAAGTGATCGCACCGAGTCTCGATTAGGGCGTCGCTATCCCTGGATGTTGCTGGGCGTGATCCCGCTTTCAATTTGCTTTGTGCTGCTGTGGACGGTGCCGCCGGTCACGACTCAATGGGGCCTGTTTAGTTATTACGCGGTGCTATCGCTGTTTGCCTTTGCCTCGCTCACAGCGGTGCAACTGCCCTACACGGCCCTGGCCGCCGAATTGTCAGATGATTACGATGAGCGCACCGCCCTGATTAGCATGAAATCAGCCTTCAGCATTGGGGGCAGCATTTTAGGGCTGGTGATGGCCCAGATCATATTCGAACGGGTTAATGATCCGGCTGCGCAGTATCGCTTGCTGGGTCAGCTTTCCGCCAGTTTGGCCGTATTTATGATTGTGATTTGTGTCCTCGGCACCTATCGCCGCTACTGGCAGGTGCAGGCTAATCGGCCCCGGCTCGCCCCCAATGCAGCAGCGACATCGTTGTTAAGCGATATCCGCAGCGTCTTTCGCAACGCAGCGTTTCGCAAAATCTTGGGGCTGTACCTCTGCGGCTGGGTCGGCATTCAACTGACTGCCGCCATGCTGCCCTACTTTGTCGATGTCTGGATGGGGCTGCCGGAAAGTCACTTTGCTCGCATGGCGCTGACCGTACAGGGCACCGCGATCGCCATGGTGATCGTGTGGGAACGGGTCGCCAGGCTGAGCGGCAAACGCACCGTGTTTCTGCTGGGTGCCCCCCTTGCTGTGTTGGCCTTATCCGCCTTAATCACCCTGCAACCCGGCGAGGTCTTCATGATGTATGTGCTGGGAGTATTTGCGGGGATGGGGGTCGCCACGATGTACATGGTGCCCTTTTCGATGCTCCCCGATGTGGTTGATCTCGATGAATTGGAAACAGGTCTGAGAAGAGAAGGGCTGTACTTCAGTGCGGTGGTGTTTTTACAGAAACTGGGCATTGCCGTGGCCCTATTTGCCTCCGGCAGCTTTTTGGGTCTGACGGGCTTTGCTGCCGACGCCGAGAGCCAGCCCCTGGCCGTCCTCTGGGCCATCCGTTTGCTAATTGGGCCACTCCCCGCCATCTTACTGCTGGGGAGTCTGTGGTTTGCCTATCGATATCCCATCAATCGCCGTTGTCATCAGCAAATCTTGCTGGCATTGCAGGATAAGCGCCTGCAAACTCAGCAATCGCCCCTCCCCCCTAGCAACCTGAATCAACCGACGGCAGGGCCAGAGGGTCCGGGTGAGTAAACCACCCGCGCTCTAGGACCAACCCATGTCCTGGGAAGAGCCGTTAGTGCCGCGATCGCGGCCTCTCGACGCCCAGCCCAGTGCCGTCCCATGGGACCTAACGGGGGTTGCGCGACAGCCCTCAAGACTGTCCCTTGGCAAACCGGCGGCAACAGGTGAGAATGGTATAGCTGTATTCTCGGCAAAGTCCTGTGAGTAACGTCCGTACTGTATCTGACACCAAACGCGCTTTTTACAATAACTTTGATCGTCCAGTCACGTCGGTTTATCGCCGAGTGATCGAAGAACTTATGGTGGAGATGCACCTGCTTTCGGTGAGTGGTGACTTTGTCTATGACCCGATTTACGCGCTGGGCATCGTCACGACTTTCGACACCTTTATGGAAGGCTATCGTCCCGAAGGGGATGTCGAAACAATTTATGCCGCTTTGTGCAAGTCGATTGAGGCTGCGCCTGAACAATATCGGCAAGATGCTCAATACGCCCTGAGTACCATTGAGGGCATGTCGCTTGACGACTTAAAAGCGCTGCTCAGCAATCTGTCTGAGGCCAATAGTGAAGGCTTGGCGGGCATTTTGAAAGGGATTGCTCAGAAGGAACGCTTTAAATATAGTCGCGCTTTTGGGATTGGCTTTTATACCCTCACCAGCAAAATTGCACCGGAACTGGTGAAAGATAAAGAGTCCCTGATGGACTTCATGCGGGAAGCGGCTTCAGCGCTTGCCATCTCTTTTGACAAGTTGCAAAAAGATATCGAACTATATCGCAGCAATCTCGACAAGATGGTGCAGGCCAAAGCGCTGATGGCTGAGGTGCTCGAAGCCGAGCGGAAAAAGCGCGAAGAACGGGCTCAGGCCAAAGCCGAGAAAGATCAGGCGACCACGGCATCCGATGATGCCGACACCCCCGAAGCCGAAATCGCTGAACCCGTCGCTACTCCCGTGAGTGATAGTGATGACCCCACCCCGTCTGCTTAATCGCTCGCTATCCTTAACGGGTTTACAGACCCATTAGCCAATTCAGAAGACAGTGAATGCGGTTACGTCCGCCCACGAGTTCACGAGTCGCGGTGACCAGGGGCGATCGCTCTTGGCAACTGGAAGATGTGGCAAGGGTTTCCGCCCAGGCAGGCAACGAGCGATCGCGGCTACGATTCGCCATCCCTCGTCGACACTAGGTGTAAAGCTTTGCTTGCCAACATACGCTCTGCCGCCACGGTTGAGGTACTATTAAATAGTTCAAAAGAACTATCTTGTGACGCATATGGTTCAGTACACCCTTGCCCAAAGTCCAGACGTGATCCTTGACGTGGCGGGTAAAGATTCTCGTAAAGCGCGTGAAAAAGCAATGGATCAGTTGGTAGAACTGATGGATGATGGCAAGTTGCCAACCAACTTAGCCAATGGATTTGACCCTCAACAGTTTATTGAAGTGAAAACGCCCGAGCCTAACTCTGACGTCAAAAGTCAAGAAGATGCTGTCGTTGACGCAGTGCAAACCCTGAGTCATTTAGCGACGCTCAAAATGAAGATGCAGGACTCTCGGGAAGAGGCTCTGCAAGTCAGAAAAATAGTCGATTTGTTGTTTACGGATGAACCCATCACCGAAGAGCAGATTGCTAGTTTGAAAGAGGGTTTTAAGACCTTAAAAAGCTTTGCCCAAAGTAATCTGAAATTTCGGGATGCGCGATCGCAGGCAGAACAAGCGCGCCAGGTTTTAGATGACGCACTAAAGCCGTAACCGCTAGTTTTTCTGAGCTTTGCCCCCAACTAACCGATCATCCCTCTGGGCCAAAAGTTGGGTTTTATTGCGAGTTGCGATCGCATGTTAAGCCCTTCTTAGGAGAGAAAAGGCTGCCCTTTAAAATAGAGTTAGGAAATCAGCGATCGCCCAGTTTGGGAAAGATGCTTATCCTACACGCGAGCGATGCCTACGGTTCATCTCAAAGATTTTTTTTGATGTGCACCGGCGATCGTCCCCCTTCAGCTGTTCTGTCTGGTGAGGTAGCGCTGACTCCCCGACCCCTGGGAAATCAGCAGTGTTTTCACCTCGCTCAATGCAGCAATGCTGTCAGACCCGCTCGATCTGCGTCCGGTCAGGTTCAAGGCGTCGTCGCCTACCCGTAGCCTAATTCCTGAGGAGGCTGTTTATGTATCGCAAGATTTTAGTGGCGCTCGATCATTCTTCTTTACGAAATGTATTACTTGGCAAAGCGATCGAAATGGCCAAGCTGATGAAAGCCGATTTGATGATTGTGCATGCGCTTTCGGCTTACGAAGAAGGCAGTCCCGGACTGCCGGTGAGAGCCTACCATTCCTACTATCCCATTACCGATAGCATGGCCTGGGATACCTATCAAAAACGGTGGGAGTCTTATGAGCGCGAGGGCATTGACGAATTAAGACAGTTCGCCGCCGAAGCGACTGCTCAAGGCATCAAAACCGAATTTACGCAAACCGCTGGCGACCCTGGCCGAGTCATTTGCGACATGGCTAACAGTTGGCAGGCGGATATGATCATTGTCGGCAATCGTGGCCGCTCAGGCTTGAGTGAATTTTTCTTGGGTAGCGTGAGCAACTATGTCATGCATCACGCCCCCTGTTCAGTCCTGGTGGTCCACAACGCAGACATTGAAGATGAACGCCAAACTGCGACCACCGAAGCCACCGTGGGAGCGACTGCCTAACGCCATCTGGAGGAGAGCCGCCCAGTTTCCCCCCCCAGAATTCATAGCAGGCACCGCAGCATCCTTCTCCTTCCATGGGAAAAAGGGGCTGCGGTTTGAGTCTGCCGATGGGCTCCGCACGATGTGGCTGGCCGTGCCAGCAGGGCGTCTGTGAGCAGGACCGGGAAACTGCCCTGCCCCAACCACAGGATGCACGATTGCCGCCTGGGGGATGGTAGCAAGCAACTAGGACAACCGCTGGCGATCGCTCGCCCCCCCGAGCTGACCGACCATCTCGGGGAACGTTTTGGCCTTTTGATCGTCCTACCTTTATCAGTAAGCAGTTATTCAGCCGGGTCAATGGTCACACTTTTCCCAGTGGGAAGATGAGTTGGCAGAATAGAGAGCATAACGTTTCACCTGGGTTGGGCGAGTCATGAACAGCAGACAGCGGTTTGTAGCCTGGTGCTTAGTGGGTGTTTTCATCACTCTGGGCCTGAACGGTTGGGGTCCAGGGGCACGGCTTGGCTACGCGGCCTCAACGCCGTTATCAAAGACGCATACCCTGCCCGCTGATCAGCTAAAAGAAACGGCTGAGACATTGACTGTGCCGGAGTCCGAAGGGACTGCAGAAACGGCACCAGCAGCGGATGAGCCGCTGAATTTGCCGGATTTTGAACCGCAATTACCGGTTGAGAGTGTGCCTGAGGCCGCGCCAGGGGACGCTGACGACGAGTGGATCGATACCGATATTGAGTCCACCGGGACGGAGACTGCGCCGCCCAAGGTGACCAAACAGCAGCAGATCTTGATGACGGCGGATGAGCACTACTTAGCGGGCGATCGCGCAACCGCAGAAGTCCTCTATCGGCAGGTTAAGGATGCCGTCTGGCAAATCGACCCAGACTCGCTGCGACCTTTACCGATCACCGATCCTGCGGAGTTGCCTCCGGCGGGGGCCGTGTACTGGCGTGAGGCGCAGGCCGGATACGAGCAGGGACTCACCCATCGCACGCTCGTGCCGCTAGAACTGCTCAGCGAAGAATTTCCGGAATTTATCCCGGCTCAAATTTTGTACTCTCAGTACTTGATCGATAATGGTCGGGCTCCTGAGGCGGATGTCCTGCTAGACCAGGCGCTCCTGCTATATCCCAGTCAGCCCGACCTCCTCAAAGCCCGCACCCAGGCCCAAATGGCGATGGAACAGTGGATCGAAGCGGCGATCACCGCCAACCAGTTCGCGTTGCTCAATCCTGACCATCCTGACCACGACCTGATGGTCAAACTCAGTGAAGACAATTTGGACCGATTTCGAGCCGCGATGAATGAGGAGTTGACCGGCAACCTGATCGGCAACATTATTACGGGCACCGCCGGGGCGATCTTGACGGGTGGCTTCATTGGGCCGTATACCGCGATCAACTCGGCGATGCTGTTGCTGCAGGGTGAATCGGCGGTGGGGGCAAGCGTGGCTGAGCAGGCCAAAGACCAGTTGCCCATGATGAGCGATCGCCAGGTCGACGAATATCTGAACCGTATCGGCCAAAAGCTAGCCAGTCTAGCGGGACGAGACGAATTTGATTATGACTTCTACGTTATTGACGATTCTGACCTCAATGCCTTTGCGTTGCCTGGAGGCAAGATTTTCATCAACTCAGGAGCCTTTCTGAAAACCCAATCAGAGGCGGAACTCGCCGGTCTGGTCGCCCATGAACTCGCCCATGCCGTCCTCTCCCACGGATTTCAAATGGTGACGAACGGCAACCTGATCAGCAGTATTGCGGGCATCATTCCGATTTCGGAAGTGGGGGGCATCGCTGCCGGGCTAATTTTCAGCAGTTACTCTCGCGAAATGGAGCGCCAAGCCGACATTCTCGGTACCCAATTGCTGTCCGCTGGCGGATACGCCGCTGATGGTTTGCACAATCTGATGATCACCCTGCAAGCCGAGGAACGCGATCGCGGGGGTCTGCAATGGTTTGCCTCGCACCCGGCTCCCGCTGAACGGGTGGGCTATTTGAAGCAAATCGTCGAAGTCGGAGGCTTCAACCGCTATGCCTATGAAGGAGTGGAACCTCACCTGGCGATTCAGCAGCGGGTCGCCCGTCTCAGCCCCAGTGAAAGTACCGCCGACGAGGCAGTCGAGGGTGAAGAATAAGCCGGTTTGAACGGTGGGGATGACCAGTGCTGCCCGTGGAGCTTGTCTGAACAGCTCCCGCCACCGCCCAGTGCTGCCGATTCAGCCCAGGGGCTCAAGCCGCGATTGCGGCAGAGACGCCTCAGGGCAGTTGCCGGGTTGCCGCGTTCCGTCGGCTTCTGAATTAGGATAACGATAAGGATTGGAGAATTCTGAATGACTGAGGCTGCACAAACGTCAATACGGCAGAGTCAACTCCATCATCGCCTGGTCATTGACCTGGAGACGACGGAAGAGGTGGGTCATGTGTCCCACTTTTTGATTGATGCCAAAAACCATCAGGTCGAAGGCTTTGTTTGCAAACAGGGGCTATTGGGTTTTGAAACTGTCCCGGTCATGTGGGTGCAACTGGAGTCCGTCGGCCAGGACAGTATTTTGGTGCGGCGCAGTGGCACGGTCATTTCTGAGCGACTGGATGCAGCGATCGCACTGGATAAGCAAGCGGTTTGGTCTGATGCTGGTGATCAGGTCGGGCAGTTGGTCGACTATTGCCTTGACTTATCGACAGGGGCGATCACCCAATATCTGTTTACGGCTCCCGGTTGGCAGGGGTTGACCGAGGGGATTTACACGTTCACCCCGGCAGCGGTGGTCAGCACCGGCAAAAAGCGCATCATGGTGCGGCAAGCGGCCCTTGAGCAAGCCGCAAAGTTTGTGCCGGGAGTGCAGGACCGAGTGAAGGAAGCCTGGCAGCAAGACATTGGCCGCACCCGGCAAGACGTGCAAGGGGCGATCAATAACTCCCGCGAAGTGGCTGAACAGGTGCAAACCCAGGCACAAAAGCTCACCGAGCAGGCTCGTAGCCAGTTTGGTCAAGTTTTTGGCCAGGTCAAAAAGCGCAGCAAACACCTGCGATCGCAGGTCAATGATCGCTTTGCCGATGCTGCCTCTAATTTCGGTAATGACCGCAAGGCTGATCACCGGCAAGTGTCTGGCCACACGATTGACGTCGATTCTGAAGAAATCTGGCCGGATGAAGAGGAGACGCCCTAGAGCCAGCCGGATGTGCTTACCCTGGTTTTGATGTAAGTGGGGTGCCCGAATGCTGCTCTCGCAGACGGATCGCTCGCTGATAATCGTGTAGCGCACCTTCGGCATCATCGGCGGCGGCCCGGGCTTGGGCTCGACTGATGTAAGCCTCAGTCAAATTGGGGTTGAGCTGCAACGCTTGGGTAAAGTCTTGCAGAGCGGTTTTCGCATCACCGAGTTGAAAATAGGCATTGCCGCGATTTTTGTACGCCTCAGCGTAATCCGGATCTTGCTGGAGCGCCTGATTAAAGTCTTGAATGGCCGACTCAAACTGCCCCGCCTGCAGCCGTAACAGGCCACGGCTATTATAAGTGCGAGACTTTTGGGGCTCGATCGCCAAGGCCTGGGTATAGTCAGCGATCGCTCCATTCGCGTCGCCCAACTCTGCCCGCAACTTGCCCCGGCTGGTGTAAATCTCCGCAAGTTGAGGCGCTGAGGTGAGGGTCTTTTCGTAAGTTTGGGTCATGCCTGAGACGGTGGGATGCTCGGCTGGTGTCTGGGTCAATTTGCGTTGCGGCACCCTCTGCCCCGACAACTCAGCTGTCAGATTCATGACTTGTTGATAGTCTTGCACGGCTCCATCGGTATCACCGAGCTTGTGACGCAATAGCCCACGATTTCCATAGGCTTCGATAAAGCTGGGATGGAGTTCGATCGCCTGATTCATGTCAGCGATCGCCTGGTACAGATTGCCCAGATGCATGTGGGCGAGCCCTCGACTATGATAAGCGTCTGCCAGCGAGGGTTTATGGGTGAGCGCTTGATTAAAGTCAGCGATCGCCTGATGATAATTTTCCATTTGCAAGTAGGCGCATCCTCGCCACAGATACACCTTGGCAAACTTCGGAGAGTAAACCAGGGCTTGCTCAAAATCGCGGATAGCTGCCGCATAACTCGCTTGAATCAGATAAGTTAAGCCGCGACTGCCATAAGCTTTCGCCGAGGTGGGTTCAATCTGCAGGGCAGCCTCAAAATCTGCCATCGCCGCCACATAGTCACCGACCTTGCGGTAAAGATTCCCCCGGTTGAGGTAGGCATTTACGTAGTCAGGATTCAGCTGCAGTGCTTCCGTAAACCCTGCTAAAGCCTCGTTGATTCGCCCTAAATCGCTTAGAGCACAAGCGCGATTGTAGTGAGCTTTGCTATATTCCGGCTCTATTTTTAGAACTTGTTCGAACAAAACTACGGCCTCAGCGAGTTCGCCTCGACGTGCCCGGTCAATGGCTTCATTGAGGATATTTTTCCATTGCATGTCGGCACCTCAAACCTTTAGAGGCATTCCCAGTAGTATTAACTTAACGAACACCAAGCTGCTTCAGCAGAACCAGCTTCGGTATTTGCTGATACCTACGTTGTAGCGCATCTCCGCTCACTAAAAAAACTTCATGATGGGAGATACTCTTGCCGCAACTTGACATCCTCACCTGTAAATTGTGAAGGCCTTTTAATCCTACCGCTACATCACCTTTGACCACCATCAATCTTTGACTCGCTAGTGATTTCAGGTTACTCGAAGGCAAACCCTACCCTGGAGATGGTGGGGATGGAGTTCATGCAATCTTCATGGAAGCCCTCCTATTCTTTGCAAAGCATTAATGCCTGAACAAGTAAGTCCACTGAATGATCCTGAATTCCCGAAAACTATGCTGACAGGAGTTGCAGGGCGGCCTGATTGTGAGTCTGAGTCAGTTTTTGTAAGTTCACGGTGGTCAGCACTCCCTGGTCGATTACCCGGCGACCGTTGATAAAGCTATAGTCCACTTTGTCCACGTGGCAGAACAGCAATGCCGCCACCGGGTCATGTACTGCGGCCCCAGCGAGGGCGGGGCGGTCTAAATCAATCGCGATGAAATCAGCCGCCATGTTGGGAGCCAGCATCCCGATATCGTCGCGCCCTAATACTTTGGCCCCACCACGGGTGGCGATCGCCAACGCTTCCCTCGCCGTGAGCGCTCCGGGGGCTTCATCCCGCACCCGTGCTGCTAGCATCGCCAGGCGCGCCTCATGCATCAAATGACCCGAGTCATTCGAGGCTGAGCCATCCACCCCCAGCCCCACCGGAATTTGTAAGTTCAGCATTTTGCGAATGGGAGCAATGCCACTGGCCAAGCGCATGTTGCTGCAGGGGCAATGGGCCACCCCGGTCTGCGTCGCGCTGAACTGGTCGAGGGAACGGTCGCTTAATTTGACGCAGTGGGCGTGCCAGACATCATCGCCCAGCCAGCCCACCGACTCGGCATACTCACCAGGAATCTGACCAAATCGTTCCAGGCTGTAGTTGACATCGCTGACATTTTCGGCCAAGTGGGTGTGCAGCCGCACCCCTGGGTAGGACCGGGCCAACGCCGCCGACTCCCGCATCAGGTCTTGAGACACGGTGAAAGGGGAGCAAGGGGCCAGGGTAATCCGCAGCATTGAGTAGCGATCGTTGTCGTGATATTGCTCGATCAAGCGCTGCGAGTCTTTGAGAATGAAGGCCTCCTCCTCGACCAGGCCATCCGGCGGCAAACCGCCTTGGCTTTCGCCGATGCTCATGCTGCCGCGATTGGCGTGAAACCGCAGCCCCATTTCTTGAATGGCGGCAATTTCATCATCGAGGGTGCAGTCGTTGGGAAAGAGATAGTTGTGATCGCTGGCGGTGGTGCAGCCCGATAGCATGAGCTCTGCGGCGGCCATTTGGGCACTGGTGCGCAAAATCTCGGCGGTGATATTAGACCACAGGGGATAAAGGCTCTGCAGCCACTGAAACAGCTCATGATCTTGAGCAGAGGGGATGACTCGCGTCAGCGTTTGAAAGAAATGGTGATGGGTGTTGACCAATCCCGGCAGCACAATGTAGCGATCGCCCAAATCCAGTACCTCATCCGCCGTATCCGGCAGTTCTGCCGTGGTGCCGACCTGTTCAATGACATGGTCACGGACAAACAGCGCCCCCTGGCGAATTTCTCGCTGCCCATCATCAAACGTCGCCAGCGTATGGATATTTTTGACTAGCAGAGTTGCCACCTGGTTGTTTCCTCACTATTGATAATGACGGCGATCGCGCTCCGCCCTGATCACCTATCGCTTAATCATACTGATCACCCGCCGCTACGGTCTTCCAGCCATTCGGGCAAACCGTATTGAGGACTAGCAGTTTGATGTCACGGCCCGCTTAAACGCTCATGCATCCTAGCGGCACCGAAAAGGCCAAGACCGCTCTCCTAGAACAGCGCCCAGTTCCCTTTTATGACGTCTTTGGGGCGTCAATCATCAATTAATATCGAACGTGTGATATAAAAAATCATGCCTAAAATTGTTGACCACGATCGCTATCGGCACGAGCTGTTGGCTCAGTGCCTTTCACTCTTTGCCGAAAAGGGGTTTGGAGCCGTAACCATGAGGCAAATTGCCGACAGCTTGGGGGTTTCTACCGGCACCCTTTATCACTACTTCCCCAATAAGGAGAGCATTTTTGCTCAACTCGTCGAGGTGTATTGCAGCAAAGATGTCGCCGATTTTTTTGCCCAAGCTCCCGCCCAAGTTCCCCTGCCAGATAAATTGCACTTCGTGATGGCATTTTTTTTGCGCAACTACGGCGCTTATCAGCAGCAACTGTTGATTTGGGTCGACTTTTTTCAACATTGTCGACACACCGGCAACACGAACGTCACCGTGCTGCAACAGTTTTGGCAAGAGACTCATCAACAGTTGGCCGCTTATCTGCAGCTGCCCTCGGATCAGATTGATTGCTTACTGACTTTTTTGGATGGTTTGCTACTGCAGTGTTTGTACGGGCGGAATGGAGACGAGATTACGCAGCAAGCAGAAACCTTCGCCACGCTATTTGCGAGGGGTTGCCGATGAGCCAGACCAACGGTGAGCCAGGGTGACTGAAGACAGTCGGAATGAGGGTGATATGCACAAAAACGGTTTGCACAAAGGGGGGCTATGCTGTTTCTGAATGAGATTGCGCCCAATTTATGGACAGCCACGCGATCGCTGCGGTTCTTAGGGCTAGAGGTGGGGTGCCGCATGACCGTCGTGCGGTTACCGAGTCAGGCGCTCGTCCTGATTTCTCCCATCGCCTTAAAAAATGGCGATCGCGCCCTGCTCAATTCCCTAGGGACGGTGACCCACTTGGTCGCGCCCAACTTGTTTCACCATCTCCATTTTGGCGAAGCCCAGGCCATTTATCCCAACGCGATGGCCTGGGGAGTTGCGGGTTTGCCCCAAAAACGCCCCGATCTCAGGTTTGATGCCCTTTTAGATCAACCCGGAAATTTTGAGGAAACCTTGTACTATCAGCCCTTCCGAGGATTCAGCAGCATCCTCCCGCAGGGCATTCAGCTAGCACACGAAACTGTTTTTTGGCATCCGCCCAGTGGTAGCGTCATCCTGACCGACATCGCCTTCAACTTTGATGACACCTTCCCTTTTACCTCACGGCTTGCAGCTCAACTGCTAGGTACTTATCAAACCCTCCGCCCCTCCCGCTTAGAAAAGTGGGGCACTCGGGATAAAGCAGCGGTCGAAAACTCCATTCGCCAAGTCCTCACCTGGGAGTTCGATCGCGTCATTCCCGGCCACGGCGCAGTGCTAGAAACCCACGGCAAAGCTCAACTCCAACGCGGCTTCGAATGGTTTCTCGGGCGATCGCTCGCCCCCGCTAACGGCGATCGCTTAGGAATGAGAATTGAATAAGTTGGGATCGCCGTCTCGGCTGTCCAAGGCAGGCAAGATGCCTGCCCTAACAATTTGGAGGTTATTTGATCCTCATTCCTTAGATGAGTCAGTCAGTCCCTAAGCCACCGGAGAACTCCGGCCCCAAGCCGCCCGCCCGTTCCTCAACCCTTCACCCCACTACCCAGCCACTCCCCCTCCTACTCTCAATCACTGATAGGATCAATCCCGACCCCTAAACACAACGCCATGCTGACGATCGCCCTCCCTAAAGGAGCCCTGCTCGAAGAGAGTATTGCCCGCTTTCAAGCCATTGGCTTGGACTTTAGCGCCTTTCTCGACAAGTCCAACCGCCAACTGCAAATCACGACCCCAAATGGTCAGGCTCAGGGCCTGCTAGTGCGGGCGCAGGACGTGCCCGTATATGTGGAATATGGGCAGGCCCAACTTGGCATCGTGGGCTATGACGTGTTACGGGAAAAGCAGGCCGAGGTGGCGCAACTGGCGGATCTGGAATTTGGTCATTGTCGGATGTCGGTCGCCGTCAAAGCGTCGAGTCCTTATCGCTCGGCGTTAGACTTGCCCGCCCACTGCCGGGTGGCTTCTAAATTTGTGAACTGTGCGCGGGCATACTTCCACAGCCTGGACCTGCCGGTGGATATCGTGCCCCTGTATGGGTCGGTCGAGTTGGGACCGATCACAGGGATGTCAGAGGCCATTGTGGATCTGGTTTCCACGGGGCGCACCCTGCGGGAAAACAACCTGATGGAGTTGGAGGTGCTTTATGAAAGTACCGCGCGGCTGATTGCCCATCCCATCAGTTATCGGGTGAATGCGGATGGCCTCAGCGACATCATTCGCCAGTTGCGATCGCGCGCCCTCGTGACCGCTTAGCGGCGAGCTAGCACCGCGATCGCCCAAAGGATTTCGTAACCTGAGATACAGTGTGAATAGTCCTGTCACAAAGCGTTGCAAAAGACCATTCGCCGTCGGTATTTGGAAATTTGTGAGCGATCGCCCCTATCATCTTTATGTCTGCAGCCACTTACTCGCCCAAATCGTCCCCCCAGACCGAGCCCATTCGGAACAACGATTGGCGGCTATTTCTGCGGCTGTGGCCCTACATTCGGGCAGAGCGTCGCCATTTGTGGCTCCCACTCGTGATGCTGGTGCCGCTATCGCTAGCCAATGCGTTGCAACCGATTTTGATTGGGCAAGCGATTTCCCTCATTCGACAAGAGCCGGTGGCCTGGTTTTTAGCAGAGCGGACCCTACAGGGGGGGCTAAATATTTTGGTGGCGCTGCTGCTGGTGTCGGTAGCCGTGCGGCTGACGCTGGATGGCTGGCAAAGTTTTTTGGTGCAAAAGGTCGGTCAGCGCATCACTGCCAACATTCGGAATGACCTGTTTACCCATGTCACCTCCCTGGCGGTACGGTTTTTTGATCGCACCCCGGTGGGCAAGCTGATCACCCGACTCACCAGCGACGTGGACGCTTTAGGAGACGTATTTGCGACTGGCGCAGTGGGGATTTTCAGCGATCTCTTCTCCATTGGCGTAATTGCGGTGACGATGTTTTTGCTGCAGTGGCAATTGGCGCTCATGCTGATGGGCATGCTGATTCCCGTGACCTGGCTGATCATTTACTTTCAGCAGCAATATCGCAAAGCGAACTATCGGGCTCGCGAAAAGCTGTCGGAACTGAACGCCACACTGCAAGAAAACATTCTCGGCATCGAAGTAGTGCAAATGTTTCGCCGCGAACGCTATAACTCTGAGGGATTTCGGGCGACCAATCAGCAATACGTTCAGTCCGTGGACAAAACCATCTTTCACGACTCGGCAGTTTCATCTACCCTCGAATGGATTGCCCTCGTGGCGATCGCGGGCGTGCTCTGGCTGGGGGGTTACCTGGTCATGCAAGAAGCCCTCACCTTTGGGGTGCTGGCCTCCTTCATTTTGTTTGCGCAACGTCTTTTTGACCCCCTGCGCCAATTTGCTGACAAGTTCACCTCCATCCAGGCTGGATTCACCGCCGTTGAGCGCATCACCGATCTCTTCAGTGTGTCCATCGAAATTCAAGATCCGGGGCAAGGGCAACTGATGGCGACAACCACCGCCACGGCGGCGGCAGCCATTCCGGTAGCCGCCCGCGTCAACGGGTCAGGCCATGCGCCCCTGGCAAAAGCGATCGCCGCCCAAGACAACCCTTTCCCCCCATCAGCCTCGAAGGCGTCAGAAATTCGCTTTAATCAGGTGATGTTTGGCTATAAGTCCGATGAATACGTCCTCAAACACCTCAATTTCACCATTCACCCTGGCGAAAAAGTCGCCCTGGTAGGACCGACCGGAGCCGGCAAAAGCTCCATCATTCGTCTGCTCTGCCGCCTCTACGATGTCAGCGAGGGCGAGATTTTGCTGGATGGCGTGAACATTCGCGATCTGCCCCAAGCGGAACTGCGGCGACGCATGGCTGTCATTTTGCAAGACGGCTTCCTCTTTGCCGGGGATGTCAAAAGCAATATCACCCTGGGGGAAGACTATTCCCTAGAAGCGGTCAAAGCCGCCGCAGAGAAGACCAATGTGGCGCGATTTATTGAACAACTGCCCCAGGGCTATGACACCCAGTTGCGCGAACGGGGCACCAACCTCTCAGGCGGCCAGAAACAACTGCTGGCCTTTGCCCGCGCCGCGATTCGTAATCCCGGCATTCTGATTTTGGATGAGGCGACCGCCAATCTGGATGTGGGCACCGAGGCGCTGATTCAAGATGCCCTGGAAAAGCTGCTCGAAGACCGGACCGCGATCATCATCGCCCACCGCCTCTCGACCATCCGCAATGTCGATCGCATCCTGGTGCTCAAACAAGGCGAATTGATCGAACAAGGCGACCACGAATCGCTACTGGCTCAAAATGGCCTCTATGCCAGTCTGTATAAATTGCAGATGTTGGAAAGCTAGCGATCTCCGGGGTGCCCAGCAACGCAATTCACTAACTGTCCCCTGGCTCCTCGGTCTCCAATGTCTGTTAGGAATGAGAATTGAATCAGTTGGGATAGCCGAGACGGCTATCCCAAGGCAGGCAAGATGCCTGCCCTAACCATTTGGATGTTATTTGATCCTCATTCCTTAGCAATCTCAGCGATCGCCTCAGCAAACACCCGTACTTCTGCCGACAACTTCATAAGAACTTTATGGTTAGCCCAGTAGTTTTCATGAAAACAATGAATTCCACCGCTATCAGCGATCGAAACACTTGAAGTATACTCAAGGCAACATTAGCTAATTGAGTGGCTGATGCAATTGGACTATTTGATCGCTAAAAGTTTCCCAAGCTTCAGCTTTTGCAGAATTCGCGTTGACTGCTAGCTAGACAGATTTACTAATCTTGAAATCAGATTCACCACTTCTAAGATTCATCTTTTCTGCAGCCGTCCCTAACAAAGGGCTTAAGCCCCTTATCCCTCTAAAGATTAATTCATTAAAAGCTCAAATTTGACTGGTGTGAGGGATTCGAATTCAATGATGCTGATGCCTGGCCATTACGAATAGTCTTATTTTGATGTCCTGCAACGTCTTCTATTTTGATTATTGTTTTATTGTTGAATTCTTCAGCGATAAACCCTCAACTGCAATTCTTCAACCCCGATTCAAGCGCCTGTGCGATGGCGATTTTGGCCCGCATGTCATCGGTCGCATCTGCTGAAAGCCAACGATTTTTACATGAATTCCTTCTCCAATTTTCGTTTTTTGAAACAGTTAAGCCGTCGGTGGGGATTGGCCCTGCTGGGTGTGATCAGCGCGATCGCCGTGCTGATCTTTGGCGGTTGCGGAGCCTTTCAGTCTTCTGAATTGGGGACTCCGCCTAATATCCTGGTCGACCAGTTTGGCTATCGTCCTAATGATCCCAAGGTAGCCGTCATTCAACAGGCCAATGCCATCCCTGAAGACGAACCCCAGCAGTACCAGCATTTGAGCGATACATTTCAAGTGATTCGGTTGGATGACGCTGAGGCAGTCGTTTTTGAAGCCCCCGCTCAGCTTTGGGAAGCTGGCAAAATTCACGAGCAGTCTGGCGATCGCGCTGCCTGGTTTGACTTTTCAGAGGTTCAGCAACCTGGTGAGTACCTAATCCGCAATGTGAGAACGGGTGAGGCGTCCTTTCCCTTTGCGATCGCTGACGACGTCTATCGAGACATCCGGATCGCCGCTACTCGCATGTTTTACTACCAGCGCAGCGGGTTCGAAAAATCTCCCCCCTACGCCGATCCCCGCTGGACGGATGAGGCTGCCTTTATCGGTCCCGGCCAGGACACAGAAGCACGCTTTGTAGACGACAAAGACAATGCCGCTCTAGAGCGGGACATGCGTGGTGGCTGGTTTGACGCTGGCGATACTAATAAATACGTCACCTTTGCTTCTCACCCCTTGCATCAGCTCTTATCCGCTTATACCCAAAATCCCGCTGTCTGGACTGATGATTTCAACATTCCTGAATCGAATAACGGGGTCCCTGACCTCTTAGATGAAATTCGGTTTGAGCTGGATTGGTTTCAGCGCATGCAGGACAACGACGGTGGCGTTTTTATCAAACTCGGCACCCTCGACCACAACACGGCCCGCAAACCCAGCCTTGACAAGCGTCCTCGGTTCTACGGTCCCAAATGTTCTTCGTCCACCATTGCGCTAGCCAGCACTTTTGCCCATGCGGCAGTGGTTTTTCAAGACATTCCTGGCCTACAAGCTGTAGCGGATACCCTCGAAGCGCGATCGCTCATCGCCTGGGACTGGTTCCTGAACCATCCCATGCAGACAGAATGTGACACCCAAGAAATCAAAGCTGGAGACGCGGATCGGACACCTACTCAGCAAGTCGGCCTCGCCGTGATAGCCGCCGTCTATCTGAGCCAACTCAGTCCTGAGCCGCGATTCCATGACTATATCCGCAATCATTTCCAAGAAACTCGCCCCCTCACGGAATCGTTAGGGGCGATTTATAGCGAGCCGGTGGTTGATGCTCTATTCACCTACAGTGAGTCTGAAGCCGCCCCCGCAGATTTGCGACAAGCAATTAAAAATACTTTGATTCAGCATTTTGAGGAAATATCCCCCCCCTTTGGTAACACTGACAGTCTGGATCCCTATGGGGCTTTTATGCCGGATGGTCAGTATCACTGGGGCAGCAATGCAGTCAAGAGCTATTTTGGCATCCTCAACTTAGCGATTGCAAATTGGTTTTTGCCAGAAAATCCCCGTGACTATATTAAATCCTCTCTAGGGGCAGTTCATTACTTACACGGCGTTAATCCATTAGGGATTGTCTACCTCACCAACACTTATGAAATTGGCGCAGAATTCACCGCGAATGAAATGTTTCATGAATGGTTTGGCGGCGGCGTTTATGACAATGCGAAAACTTCTCCCAATGGTCCTGCTCCCGGATATATTACGGGAGGCCCCAACAGGGGCTATACAGGCTCCGCGCCGCTAGCGGAACTGCCCCCCATGAGAGCATACTTAGACAAGAATGATCCTGAGCTTTACATGTGGGAAATTACTGAGCCCTCAATTGCCTATCAAGCGGCCTATATCAAGCTTTTATCTAACTTCTAATAGGCTTAGCTTTACATCGACTCTTGAGCCAGCATCCTGCTCTCACCTAGCGTTTCCACGGTCTATTTCACCACCCCTCTACCTGATATGAATTCATCTTCAGTAGATCCTAATTCGACTATATCGAAAACTGTTGCCATCTGCATTGCTACGTATAAACGCCCCCAAAGTCTGGCTCGCTTGCTAGATAGCATCAATCATCTTGATTTTGAGGAAAGTGCGCCACCGGCCATCCAAATTTTAGTTGCCGATAATGACAAATCCGGTTCCGCTCAATCCGTTTGTAACCACGCACGGAAGACTTCCAAGTGGGCCATTATTTACAGCATTGAACCTCGCCAAGGAGTCAGTTTTGCCCGCAATTGTTCGATCAAATTGGCCGACGACGATGTCGACTTCTTCGCTTTCATTGATGATGACGAAATCCCTGCTCGTCATTGGCTAGATCGCTTGTTATTCACTCAAGCCAAACATGATGCGGCTATTGTCACGGGTCCCGTTCATCCCAAGTTTGAGTCACCCAATGTGCCACCCTGGATTCTTAAAGGCGGCTTTTTTATGCCCACAGATAAGGCAACGGGCACAGTAGTGAATGTCGCTTTCACCAATAATTCCCTCGCCAAAAGCCAACTACTAAAGCAGTTTGATCCTCCTTTCAACGAAGAACTCGCTTTTCGAGGGTCTGAAGACACCCACTTATTCATGACCCTATTTAAGCAAGGCGCGAAAATTATTTGGGACAACGATGCCATTGTGTATGAGTTTATCCCTGAGGCGCGTACTCAAATTAAATGGCTTCTTGACTCAGCTTTTTTTGGCTGGAGCAGCCACAGTGTAGTGGAAAGAAAGCTGTTTCCTTCTTGGCGTATCCAAAGTACTCGAACGATCAAAGGGGGCGGGATGCTGCTCTTTGGGGGCTTGAGATTTTTTCCCAGCCTATTTTTGGGCAAACATGAATGGGTAAAATCATTAGTCTACATGTCTCGCGGCCTGGGCACACTCTCGGGCTTAGTGGGTATTCAAGGAGCCTGGGGTGGTGCCAATCGCTAAAAGACCCGTAGGTCAAATTGCCGTCCCAAAATTCCTCGTCAGCCGCGCCAATATAACCGAGTATTGAGCTTAATTACACCCGATAAATCAGAACTTTGAGCTGCTTAGAGCTTGAATAAAGCCCGTCCAATCTGAGTCAATAAAATCTGCCAAAAACTTGTCCAGACAGACTAAATGGCTGAGAGCATTCCATCTATCCATCGTAACCGTCCCCTAAGCGGAGTCGAATAAGCGGAGTCGAAGGGGAGTTCTAGCTGGGTTTTGGCTTCGACTTCGCTCAGCCAGCGTAGTTTCTGGGACGGTTACTATCCATCTAAATAAACGTCCGCCAAACATCCGCCCCCGCTTCTGGGACAAGGCTCAGATCATCAATGCGTCTCCCCTTTCCCCTTGCGAGCAGCCCTCGGTCTGGGTCAATGGCTGCTACTTCAGCGTCAACGGCCCACAGGCCTGAACAAGGGCCCCGAAAAAGCCGAGGTCATGCCCCGGCTTTTTCGGTCTGCGTCATCTCAATTCAACAGCCGTCTGGCCCGCAGAACTTATGCGCGTACAGTACTTCCGCGTCACAGATATAGGCGATGCCCGAATAATCGTCGAAAAACTCTAGTGCGACCCGATCCGAGATTTTCAGGGCCATATCCCGATTTTCGGTAAGGACCTCGAACTTGATATTCGAGTTAGTGTCGGAAACGCTGGGTTGTCCCGACGAGCGCACATTACGACTACCCTTACCCCCCGTCTCCAACACTGTATAACCGGTCGCCCCGGCTTCGTCGATGATCTGGGCAATCTTTTTCAGCAGCAATTTCTCGGTGATAATAACGAGCTTTTTGGCTGGCTTGGCCATGTTGGTTAACTCCTTACACATGTATTCATTGAACTACTCGGTCGCCCGGCCAGGGAAGTCCCCGGCAGACCGTGACCCGTCTGGGATCAGCCCCCGACCATCGCCTGGGCAAGACCGACGAAGAGGGGGATACCGATCGCGATCGCGATCGGCGTACCGACGGCTGTAGAAGAGCCGATATAGGCGGACGGATTGGCCGACGGAATACCGGCCCGTAAAGTGGGTGGCCCGGAGATGTCGGAACTGGAAGCAGCAATGATCGCCAGGAGCGCAACGCCGCCAGGGCTGAATCCCGTAGCGTAGTGGGCTATCATGCCGAGACCGAAGGCGATAAACCCATGCAGCAGCGGCGCGACCATGGCATATAAGGCGTACCACTGGGCCACTTTGCGTAGCTCATTGAGCCTTGCCCAGGCCTCCATCCCCATGACCAGCATCAGGATCGCAAGCAGACCACGGAAGAGGGGATCGAAGAAGCTCTCATAGACACTTTCCGGACGGGTTAGCAGGCCTAGAGCGAGACCGAGCAACAGGGCCGATAGAGCAGAACCCTGGAGGCTTTCCTGCACGATGGGCCAGATCTTAACCCGGTTGCTGGGGGCACCGCTCGGCCCGCCGGCAGATCCGCCAGCGGAACCACCCGACTCGCCAGCATAGCCGTCGGCAGAACTGCGCCGATCGCCGGTAGGATACCCGCCCGCAGGAACCGGCTGATCGATGGGAGCCCCACCCGCAGCCACCGGCTGCATGCCGCTATACTCGCCCTTGCTGATATACTCCGCATTTTTGAGATACTTGTCGCGCTTCTGCTTGCTGGTATAAATGCTAGCCAGGACGATCGCCGTCACCAGCGCTGGAATATCCATGAAGGGATAGAGAGCAGCGGCCCAGGCCTCGTATTCGATCCCTTGCGATTCCAGTACGGTGATGCCAGCGGCGAGGGTAGAGCCACTCACGGCCCCGAACAAGCCCGCAGTCGCAAGCGCATCTACGGTGCGAATGCCCGGCAGTTTGGCTAAGGTGTAGCGCCCGATGAACACGATCAGGATCCCCGTCACCACGGCGAACAACGCAGGCAATAGCATCTCCGCCAGATTGGCATTGCGGATCGCAATGCCGCCGCTCAGGCCGACTTTAATGAGCAGCATGAAAACGATGAACTTGTAGATCGCATCGGGGATTGCGAGTCGGCTACCGAGGGCAGCAACAACGATACCACCCATCAGAAAACCAAGGGTCGGGGACTGCAACTGCGACCCGAATTTCGTCAAGAAATCGGACAAAAAATCCACTTTAAATACCTCCTTTCGCCTCCTCTTATGAGGAGTACTGAATCATTGGGATAGTTGAGCATCAAAAGGGTGAAGAAAGCAGGGGTGCAGCGCTACCCCCCTGCAGCACAGGTGTTACGCGAAAACCTGTCGACAGGGTTGTTCAGAGGTGGCCGATCTCCGAACAGCGGTGGAAGGCGTCGCTGTCCCGCAGCACCTCCCATAGACCAGGCTCTATTCAGAACCGAATCTCCATGCGTTTAAGTCTATCCTGAAATCAAAGCCTTTTTTCGGCCTCTAGCACGCATTTGCTAAGTAATGTCAAATTCGAATCATAAGTTTTTCTTTTAATTTCAGAGATCAGTATGTTGCTAGTTAATGTGAATCGCGATCGCAGAACTTTCTCTATCCCTGGCTGTTATGCCAGCCAGGGATCTACGGCAGGTGAAACGTCATCTGTACCGGTCATTCAACGAGACTGCGATGGCAAGCCCTAGGCTGAGCTTGGGGGTTGAGTTCCTGCGCCTTGCCAAGAACAGAATCATGGTTTGAAGCCTTTCTCCCCTTGGGCGCTGCCACTTATACACATCTCAATTGCCACCTCAACCAGCGCATTCGCCCCCCTTAGTCCTCCTAATTCTGGCTATCCCTTATCCACAAGTCGCTGGATTACTTACCCACAAAGGGTTTCAAGGAGCGATCGCGGTCGTTTTACGGGCTGTAGAACCTCACCTCTCCTAAGCCCTCTGGGCAGGCTTCGCCAAAGGCAAGGAGAGGAACCGGAAACCCTGTCAGATTTAGGACAAATGGTTCACCAGAAGGTGAATAAACCTCTCCTTGGTAAGGAGAGGTGCCGCAGGCGGTGAGGTTTTGCCCCCCAAGCGTAGGCCGAAATCACTGTCTGGCATAACTTTGGTCGACTTGTGCCTAAAGGTATAGAGTTCTGGGGGGAGACCGGAGTTTGAAGTCCCAGCATGGAGAACTTAAAGCCCTCCGGGCATACCAGAAAAGTAAGCTAAACCACTGGCAGCAGTCAGTCAGAAACTTACGGATAAGCGGCAGCCCCTGGGGAGAGAGGTTTGGCGAGAGGGCAAAATCCGCCTATCGCACTAACGTTAATTCAGTGCCGTAGAGCGTCACCTTGCTCTACGGCACAGGGCGAACTATTTTGCCTTCCGTGGATATCTCAGACTGGGCTTTTCATTGACTTCCTATTATTCCAGCCGCCCTGGCCGGACCTGCGAAGCCAGAACCTGCACCATTCCACTTGTCCAGCCGAATCGGCCAGCCGCTGCTGGCTTTCATCAGAGGACGAGCTGGGACTAACCCAGTTGGGAACAGGAGTGAGTGATGTGGGCACCCCTCTTCTAGAACGCCGGTCCAGACCCCCAGTTGCTACTTCGTAAGGGGCCAAATTTCGTCAGTTTGCCGACGAAGAAACCAGGGTTCTCGCAATCCTGAACCGATACTCTAGCAGGGGCTGAGTTAATCAATCCACGTTTCGGAGGAAGTTGTGGTCGGCTCAGCCGGCTTATAAGTTGTGGACGGGCTGTCACGGGCGAGGTTGAACCACCCCACCGCCAGCAGAAGACCGACCCCACAGCCCAGGAGAAAAGTCCAGGCGTGGGAAGATTCGAGTACGCAGAGCAGGCGACGATCGCGGCTATAGACCTGCACTAGCCAGCCTTCGTGGGTATTGTCAATTTTGGTCCGCAATCGGGTCGAGTCAAACTTGTTCATGGTGTCCGCTCCATGCTGATTGATTGAGTGTGTAGAGGGGCCAGCCACAGCCCGTCGTTTACGGAAACACCTGTCAGAAATTCACCTGTGATGAAGCGCGTCTCAAGAAGAGGTTGGTCTTCGCTCAAGCTGGGCATAGATGACGAATACACAGATAGAAATCTATGGTTTTGCCCCTAGCCATACCTCTCAGTTTATGCTTGAATTTGTCAGATCGACCCGGCTTGCGCCACCTGCCACCCCCAAAATTTTCAAACTCAATGATAAGTTCAGCTTGTATAAAGCAATGGGCACATCGCGATTTAAGATGATGCGATCGCCGTCAAGGACGGTAATTGTTTGCTAATCGAGCCTGAAACGATGACCCCAGTCATGCTTACTACAGAGGTTTTAGTGGTCGGTGGCGGCACCGGCGGCACCGCAGCGGCGATGCAAGCGGCCCGGCGGGGTGCCCAAACCATCTTAGTCAGTGAGTTGCCCTGGCTAGGAGGCATGTTGACGGCGGCTGGCGTCGCCGCCCCCGATGGCAATGAACTGATGGCCCTGCAAACCGGCCTCTGGGGCGCATTTTTGCAGGAGTTGCGGCACCGGCAACCCGGTGGCCTCGACCACGCCTGGGTCAGTTTTTTTACCTATGAACCCAAGATTGGGGCTGCCATTTTTGCCGATTGGGTGCAGGCGTTGCCCAACTTGCAGTGGATTGCAGGCAAAGTGCCGAGGGGGGTGATCCGCCAGGGCGATCGCATTCTCGGGGTGCAATTCGACGACCTGACTATTCACGCTCAAGTCACCCTGGACGGCACCGAACTGGGCGACCTGTTGGCCCTGGGCGACGTGCCCTATCGCTGGGGCTGGGAAGACCAATCGCAATTTGCCGAACCGAGTGCGCCGCGATCGCTCACCGACCCTGCCGATCCTCTGTTTCCCATCCTCCAGACTTATCCCGTGCAGTCGCCGACGTGGGTGGTATTGCTGCAAGACGTTGGTGAGGGCCATGCAGCCCCCCCCATTGCCCCCGCTGGTGACTATGACCCCAGCCAGTTTGAGGGAGCCTGGGAGGGCTATGGGGCCGAAGCGTTTTTGAACTATGGACGCTTGCCGCAACACCAGTTCATGTTGAATTGGCCGCAACAGGGCAACGACTACGGGCGCGACTTAAATCGCCTGGTGCAGGGTGAGACCGCCTGGCAGGAATGGGCCGAGGAGGCGATCGCCCACAGCGAAAACTTTGCCCACTTTATTCAGTCAGCGCTGGGGTTGAGGTATGGACTCGCTACTGATGCTTTCCCCAAAATGGCTGGTCAGTTGGGGGGCGGGGCGTTGGCGCTGCTGCCCTACTACCGTGAGAGCCGTCGGTTGGTCGGGCGGCAAACAGTCACCGAGTGGGACATTCTGCCCCAAGCAGGCAGCACCGCCGCCGCGTTGCCGATTAACGAGACCGGCGACATGAGTGCGATCGCGATCGGCAACTATCCCAACGATCACCACTATCCGGGCTGGGCGCTGCCGCTTGCGCCCAAATCGATGCGGTGGGGCGGTCGCTGGACCGGCACCCCGTTCACCATTCCCTATGAGGCCCTGGTGCCGCTGGCCGTTGATGGCCTGTTGGCCTGTGACAAGAATATTGCCGTGTCTCATATCGCGAATGGGGCGACCCGACTACAGCCCGTGGTGCTCAACATTGGACAAGCCGCAGGCATGGCCGCCGCGCTTTGTGTCGAGCAAGGTTGTGAGCCCCGCCGCCTCGCAGTGCGGGATCTCCAACTCGCATTACTGGATGACCCGATCGCACCTGCTGCGATCGTTCCGCTGCTGGATCACCTACCTGGGAGTCCACACTGGCGCGATCGCCAACTCGCTATTCAGCGCCATCCCGACCGATTTTTGGGCGAGCATTCCTCCGAATTATGGGTGCCGGATCTCCCCCCTCTCCCCCCTCAAAAAACATCCGCCCTGAGCACTTGTGAAGGCACCTTATTCGGTTCGCAAACTGGCGAAACCGGGAATTTAAATTTAAATTTGCCCGATAATCGCACCCTGTCTGTAGTCACTCTCCATCCCCTGATAGCGGCTCAATTACAGCAGCTGAAACTTCCTTGTAGAGCCATTTTGCGAGGATATTTAAACGCGTATGCGGGCTGGATTCAGGTGCTCGAAATCACCCTAATTGCCAAAGATTCAGAAAAATCACGGAGATAAACTTTCCTGAAGCTTAAGAGCCCCCTCTGAAAAAAGAGTCAGAAGCCATAGAGGGGTCTCTCAGAAATGTTTTCTTTATCTAATTTGCCGAAATATTGTTTGGCCGCGATCGTTTTGGGCGGCCTGAGTTTGACCGGTCTGCCATCTAGTCAGAGCTTACAGCACACAGAAACACCGCCGCCAGATCCCAGTAGCCACCGGGGCAGTGGGCGCGTAGTCACCCAGGTGCCCCAGTTCAGCACACCGGGGCAACCCTATAGCTACCGAGGCACCGGGCGCTTGCACCAGGGCAATCTAGACCCTGTCGCCCATCGCGGCAGTGGGCGCGTCAATCAAGATGGGCAAACGCCGCCAACCCTTTCCTATCGAGGCAGTGGTCGGGTAGCGCCGAGCCCTATGCCAGCGGTGGAGTGGGCTTAGCGACGGCTAGCTGGGGTTTGGTGATAACAGCGATCGCTCAAACCTTTGATATCCGGTGTTTGCAGGCGGCCATGAGCGCCGATACACCGTGGGTAAACGAATCCCGCGATGGTTCCCTGACTGGTGGTCTTCGATTGATTAGCCCTGTCGGGCGATGGCAAGCCACCAGGGACAGGGGACAGGGCATATCAAAAAAGACGATTAAGGGTCGCAAAAACGCCTCAGGAGTAGTAGCATCATGGGCGTTTCCGCTCTGCGGTTGCCCCATACTCCTGAGCTGACGTGATTGAAATGGGTACGATATGAACCCTCACCTCCTTGAGAGCACCATATCGTTGCCCTTTTATGCTCCGAATCGATTGGCAGTATTGGGTTTCGGGTTATGTTAAAAGCGTTAGAGTCTGTTACCAACGACATGAATTTAGTTCGCCAGCTTGGTCCTAGTGCAATTGACCAAATTTTGCTCTATTTGGCCTTTAGCGCAATGAGAACCGGCGGTCATCGACACGGAGCCTTTTTAGATGCGGCGGCTACGGCTGCCAAATGTGCGATTTACATGACCTATGTTGAGCAGGGCGAAAACCTGCGCATGACCGGGCATCTGCACCATATCGAACCGAAACGAGTTAAAGCGATCGTCGGAGAACTGCAAGAGGCCCTGACCGAAGGACGTCTTTTAAAAATGCTGGGCTCTCAGGAACCCCGCTATCTGATTCAGTTTCCCTATGTGTGGTTAGAGAAATATCCCTGGGAACCTGGCAAGTTTCGCATTGCCAGCAACAGCCTCACGTCCGAAGAAAAGCGATCGCTGGAGCGCAAGCTCCCCGAGGACATTCCCCAGGCGCAGCTGATCAATTCGTTCCAGTTCTTGGAGCTGATCGAATTTTTGCACGAGCGATCGCAAGAAGATTTCCCCCCCGATCGCCGTTCTCCCTTGAGCGAAGCCCTGGCGGAACACATTCGTCGGCGCTTGATGTATTCCGGCACGGTCAGCCGCATTGACTCGCCCTGGGGCATGTCTTTCTACGCGCTGATGCGGCCCTCCTATGCCCCCGCGGATCAAGAGGAACGCACCCTGATCATGTTGGAAGATACGGCGCGCTATTTTCGCATGATGCGCGAGTGGGCCGAACAGGAAGGCGACACTGTGAGAATGCTCGAAGAACTCGACATTCCACCGGAAAAACTACCGGCAGCGATCGCGGAACTGGACGAACGCATCCGCGCTTGGGCAGACAAGTATCACGAAGCGGGGGGGCGGCCCATGGTGCTGCAAATGGTGATGGGACATCAAGACGCGATCGTTCAAGCGCCCTCAGACTCGTAGTCTAGCCATTACACATAAGGTGCTGTATCACTCGTCTACCAAAGTTTGGGAAGATCGGTTGTAGTCCCTTTAGGGGCTGCAGCACCTCTCCTCACCGAAGGGATGGGAATTTAATTAAGTGTGGACAGCCGTCTCGGCTGTCCAAGAGCAGGCAAGATGCCTGCCCGACAAAACTTGGATTTTATAAAATCCTGATTCCTCAGCCCTCTGGGCAGGCTTCGCCAAAGGGAAGAAGAGGGATCGGAGGCTCAGCTCCATTTGAGTCAAATCGTTGAGCAGACTGTGACTAACCCTCTCCTTGACAAGGAGAGGTGCCGCAGGCGGTGAGGGTTGCTCGCCCAAACGTAGTCCAGAATCCTTTGCTGACAAGGTTTTTACCGACTTTTGCCTAAGGGATAGGACTCGTAATGGGGGGGAATGAGTGGAGTCCGTGGAGTGAGTGGGTGATGCCTGATGCTGGTCAAAGGATCAACGGGACAGCTGCCAGTCTGAAGTTGAACTCCCTTAATTTGAGAGCGATCGCCCCCCATCACCCACCTCACCCACCCAGGTATGTCAAACCATTGTTTGTGCCGCAGGTCAAAGGCTAGTCTGACAGAGGCAAATGTTTGGGAGACTTCGCAGCATGATCATCGCGCAAATTTCTGATCTGCATGTGCAACCAGCGGGTCAGAAAGCTTACGGCATTGTCGACACCAACCGCTACTTAGCCGCTGCCGTCCAGCAGCTCAATCGCCTCACGCCCCAGCCGGATCTGGTGGTAGCGACTGGTGATCTGGTAGATGAGCGCACCGAGGCCGAATACCACATGCTGAAAGAGCTGCTAGCCCCGCTCAAAGCGCCGCTATATTTTGTCATGGGCAATCACGACGATCGCGCCACCTTTCGCCAGGTATTTCCCGATTTGCCCTACCTGCCCGCTGAGGGGTTTGTGCAATACACCCTCGACGACTTTCCCCTGCGTGTCATCGTGCTCGATACCCTGGTGGATGGCGAGGGGTATGGCGAGTTGGATGCCGAACGGTTGGCCTGGCTCGATGCCCAACTCGCTGAAGCCCCCAAAAAGCCCACCCTGATTTTCATGCACCATCCCCCCTTTGAGACGGGACTCTACGGCATGGACCGCCTGCGCTGCCGGAACAACGCAGCCCTGGCCGCCATTATTGAGCGCTACCCCCAGGTGCAGCGTATTGCCTGCGGCCACCTCCACCGCTCCATTCAAACCCTTTGGGCCGGAACGCTGTGTACCGTTGCCCCCAGTACGGCTCACCAAGTCGCCCTCAAACTCGGGGAAGATCACCCGCCCGCTTTCGTCATGGAACCGCCCGCCTTTCACCTGCACCTGTGGCACGAATCCACCGGGCTGATTACCCACACGGCCTTTATCGGCGACTTTGAGGCCTACTCGTATAAGACGAAGGAGGCGATCGCGCTGTATGCGTGAGGGAGTGTGAGGGTGTGAGATGGGTGGGGTGATGGGTGAGTGACCTTCTGCCTTCTGCCTTTATTCCGGCGAGTTGATCAGGCCGGGATGGTCTTGGGGGCGAGGGCCGGGGGCGTCCCAAAAGAAGCGCCGATCGCTTTCGGCAATGGGGCGATCGTTGATGCTGGCTTCGCGGCGGCGCATCAGGCCGCTGTCGTCAAACTCCCAGTTTTCGTTGCCGTAGGCGCGATACCACTGCCCAGCATCGTCGTGCCACTCGTATTGGAAGCGGACGGCGATGCGGTTGTCGCCAAAGGCCCACATTTCTTTGACCAGGCGATAGTCCAACTCTTTGGCCCACTTGCGTTGCAGAAAGGCGCGAATGGCCTCGCGACCCTGGAAAATTTCGGCCCGATTGCGCCAAAAACTGTCTGCGGTGTAGGCCAGGGAGACGCGATCGGGGTCGCGGCTATTCCAAGCGTCTTCGGCCATGCGGACTTTGGCGATCGCAATTTCCTGCGTAAAGGGCGGCACTAGTTTTTTAGCCGAGGTCGTCATCGTGAACACTCCAAAAAATCAGGGTAAAAAAAAGCTGTCAGCAGGGCGCTAACAGCCAGTGAGCGAAGGGAAAGAATCTGCAAAATGCGAGGCCAATCTAGCCGAGGACAACGCCGGAAAGGAAAGCTGCACCGACACCCGCCAGGGTAAACCCAGCAAAGCGTAGATTTAAAGCGCTACCTTCGGTTTTACCCGTGAGTCGTGTGGCGAGGCTGTAAGCGGCCACCGCGATCGCCGTTTGAATCACCGCAAAACCGGCCAGGTAAGCCACCACCGTATCCATGCCAGCCCCAATGACGGCTTCACCGTAGGCATAGCCGTGGAACAGACCGGCTAAGGCGGCTAGCCCCACGACCACTCCCGTATGGGGCGGTTGCTTCATCGCCAGCAAAGCGCCGAACAGTAACACCGAAGCGGCAATCATGAATTCCGGTGCGGGCAGATCAATCGCCATCAGGTGCAGGCCGGTACCCGCCAGGGAAGCCAACACAAACCCGACGGGAATCATCAGCCCGCGCCCCATGACAGCGGCTAAGAGCCCCGCCGTAATCACAAAAGCCAGGTGATCAAGGCCGATCACGGGGTGTCCGACACCTGACATAAATCCTTGCATGGCATTCGTGGGGGCCTCGCCGCCAAAGGGATGGTGGGCCAATGCGGGGGTGGCGGCCAACATGAGCCCAGTGGCCACCACCAAGCCTAAACCACCCATTCGCGTCATTGTCGACTGCACTGCCTTAATAGACCAAAACTGTCGCATCTGTCTCCTCTCTGCAAAGTAATAAAGGAAAAAATCTGGCCCCAGCTGTCGTCTTACCACTTCTTATAGGGCAAGAACTTACCACACATGATGATCTTCACGCGATCGCCCTTGGGGTCTGCTTCGCGCTCAACGTCAATGGAAAAATCGATCGCGCTCATAATGCCATCGCCAAAATGCTCGTGTACGACTTGCTTCACGGGCACGCCATAGACTTGCATGATTTCGTAAAAGCGGTAGATGAAAGGGTCAGTCGGAATCACCGGATCGAGGGAGCCTTTCGTGGGACATTCCGTGAGCGGTTCAATAAAAGCCGCATCGGCTCCGATCGCTTCCACAATTTGCTTGGCCTCTTCTTCTGAAGCGCTGGCCTGGCGATAAATCACCGACGCAATCCACACTTCATCCCGACCGACTTTGGCTTCTAAATCGGCAAAGGTCAAACCGGATTTCTTCTTCGCCGCCAATAGCTTTTCGGTGATTGCAGGAATTGTCATCGTTAAATCCTCAAAGTTACGTCAATCAACAGGGGGAAAGATCAATATGTCGGCGGGAAATTTGGCGGAGTGGCAGGGGGTGAGGGTGGCAGCAAAACTTAACCCAGCGACCCAGCCACTCATCCACCCAACCACTCCCCTACTTCCCGCTAATCCGCGCTTCCTCGACCGCCCGCGTCTCGCGGAACAGGTGGCTTTCCATTTCCGCCTTCAGGTCGTGATAAGCGGGGTGTTGGTCAATGATTTCGCGATTGCGGGGCCGGGGGAAGGGCACGTCCAGCACTTCGTCGACGCGGGCAGCGGGGCCACGGGTCATCATGACGATGCGATCGCTCAGCAGCAGGGCTTCCTCAATGCTGTGGGTAATCATGATCACGGTCTTGCGCTCCTGTTCCCAGATGCGCTCGATCTCGTCTTGCAGAAAGCCGCGAGTCAGAGCATCCAATGCGCCAAAGGGCTCGTCCATCAACAAAATCTGCGGACTGAAAGCCAGGGCGCGGGCGATGCCGACCCGTTGCCGCATCCCGCCGGACAGTTCATGGGGATGCTTTCTCTCTGCGCCGGTCAAGCCCACTAGCTGAATGTGTTCCTTAATGGTCCGATTCATCTGCTTATCCGACCACTTGGGATACACCGTCTCGACCGCAAACCGGATGTTTTCTTCAACGGTCATCCACGGCATCAGGGCATAGTTTTGAAACACCATGCCGCGATCGGGGCCAGGGCCAGTAATGGGCTGATTGTTGAGCAAAATTTCTCCGACAGTAATGTCAGACAGCCCAGCAATCATGTTGAGCAGGGTCGATTTACCACAGCCCGAAGGCCCAATAATGGTGACAAAGGTATTGGGCTCAATGTCGAGATTGATATTCTCGATCGCGACGAAGTCCGTGGATTTTTTGCCCGACAGCTTGCTAAACAGGTCTTTCTTGCCGCGAAAGACCTTAGTAACATTGCGAATCGACACTTGCGCCGTGGGCGAATAGGTATCCACCGGGGTTGCTGAATTCACGGGTGCTACACTCACGAGTTTCGACCAAATGCGACAAATTTTTCGATGGCGGCGAAAATGCTATCCAACAACAGGCCCACGATGCCAATGATGAAAATAGCAACCAGAATGTTGGGAATATAGAGGTTATTCCACTCATTCCAAATGAAGTAGCCTAAGCCGGTTCCCAACAGCATTTCGGCGGCCACAATCACCAGCCAGGCAATGCCCATGCTGATGCGCAAGCCCGACACGATGTTGGGCAACGCCGCCGGAATGATCACCTTGAAAATGGTGCGTAACCGCGACGCTCCTAAAGTCTGAGCCACATCGAGATACTCCTGATCGACATTGGCCACGCCAAACGAAGTATTGATCAGGGTGGGCCAAATGCTGGAGATAAAGATAATGAAGATCCCAGTAATTTCGGAATCGCGGAAGATATAAAGGCCCAAGGGTAGCCACGCCAAGGGCGAAATGGGCTTTAACAATTGGACATAGGGGTTAAACCCTTTGCGGGCCACGGCAGAGATGCCCATCAAAATGCCCAGGGGAACGGCGACGATGGACGCCAAAAAATAGCCGATCGCCACCCGCCGGAGGCTAATGAGCAGATTCCACCCGATGCCCAAATCGTTCGGGCCGTTGTTAAAAAACGGATTCGTCACCCACCACCACAGTTCCTGCAGGGTGGCGGAAGCGGTGGGCATGCCCGAGGCAAAAACTTCTGCCCGCGCCCCCAGTTCCCAAACCAGCAGGAAGGTCAGCAAAGACCCCACAAAGAGCAGAAACGCCCGCACCCCTTCGGTAAAAAAGAGGGATTCTTTTTCCCCCCCGTAATAGGGGGTACCGGTACTTGTATTGCTAACGGTCATGCGAGATACCTCCTAACCAACGGGGCTAAACACCGTGTTCGTCAATTTGCTGTTGCATGTAGGCGTCAGGATTGGCCGGATCAAAGGTGTCAAACGCCAACTCTTCGGTGCGGTAGATCTCTTCGGGCGGATTTTGCCCCAATTCCCGTGCCAGTTCCCGCGCCAAATCCGTCAAAAAGATTTCTTTGCCCACTTCGTCGTAGCCGGTTTCCGGAATGATTTTGCTCGCAGTGGTGCCTTCTTCACCTTGGAGATCCCAGCGCACCAGTTGCGATGAAATCCAGTTAGCGAAACTCTGCCAGGGATAGGGGTCAAAGTCGATGCGATCGGGCACGCTCATCGTGTTGCCCTGCCCGTCTTCATAGTTGCCGGTCAGCACGGCTTGCACGACCTCTACCGGCTGGTTGAGGAATGCTCGTTCCGAAATCGCTTCGGCAATCTCCACCCGATTGGCGGGGTCACTGGCATAGCCCGTGGCCTCGATAATGGCTTTGTTCAAGGCGCGGAAGGTGTTGGGGTTTTCTTCGATCCACTGGTCGCTAGCGGCAAAGGCACAGCAGGGATGACCAGGCCAGAGATCCTTGGTGATCATGTGAATGAAGCCCACCCCTTCATGGACCGCCCGCTGGTTAAACGGATCGGGCATCAGGTAGGCGTCGATGTCACCAGCGACCATCTGAGCGATGCTGTCTGGTGGGGGGACGGGACGGATCTGCACATCCACATCGGGGTCGAGGCCGCCGGTCGCCAGGTAATAGCGCAGCAGCAGGTTGTGCATCGAGTAGGGGAAGGGCACGCCAAAGGTGAAGCCCCGGAAATCTGCCGGGCCGTTGATGTTGCCCAGATGGCGATTGGCGACGGTGATAGCCTGACCATTGATGTTTTCGATGCTCGCCAGTTTCACCCCAAAGGAGGAGGAGCCGAGGCCGAGGGTCATGGCGATGGGCATGGGAGCCAGCATGTGGTAAGCGTCGAGTTCACCCGCGATCGCGGAATCGCGCACCGCCCCCCAACTGGGCATCTTCACCACCGTGGCGTTCAAGCCATGCTTTTCGTAGAACCCGAGCGGCTCCGACATAATGATGGGCGAGGCACAGGTGATGGGAATGAAGCCGATTTGCAGGTCGGTCTTCTCAAGCCCTTCGGGGGAAACGGCAGCCGCATCGGCCTCTGGCACATCAGCAGCAGGCTCATTGCCCCCACAACTGGCCAGGCTCACCAGAGCAGCGCCAATTGCCATGTTACGGAGAAACTCGCGCCGCGTCGCGCCACTGTTGCGAATCGCGTCGTTGAAAAAGAGTCCCGCTTGGGGACCAAACGCAGCGGCAAAGGCATTGTCTAAACCGCCCGCTTGCTGGCACAGCCCCAAAATCAATTGTTCGCGTTTAGCATCCCCCCGGCCTACGCGCTTGAGGAAGAGAGCCTTCCGCAGTTCATAAGCGTTAACGCCGTCCGCCGCCCGGAGTTGATTTTGCTTGTAGACGCCCATTTTTACCAGGTCGTCCACCATGTCCAGGGGATCTTTGGGCATGGTTTGCATGAATTCCCAGTGATCCAGGGTGGAGTGGGTGCCCCCGCAGAGGATGCACGCCAGTTCGAGATCGGAAAGCTCGCCGCGATCGCAGTTGAGGTTATTCCATCTGCGGGCGGTCTGTGTCGCTGAACCAAATACCATATTTGCTGCCTACCTAAACCTAATCAACAACTCGACTAAAAACCCAAATAAGGATGAGCTGGCGTGCATGTTAATGAGCACCTTACCAGTCTCTTCGAAAGAAAGCATGGGATCATTTTTGGCACATCATGGGACTTTCTTTAGAACCTTGTCAGCCGATCAAAAAAAAGCCAGAAACTGTTCTTTTCGATACAGAAGCCATTAGTCACTACCAAATTTATCGTGATCAAATAGTTGCCTTTGTGCCCCCCTGTTGCCGCCAAGCTTGAGGAGAAACCCCATGAAACTTACGAAACTGCCGCGTGAAATAGCCTGGATCGCTATACCCTGATCGCTCGGCAATCTGGCGGACGGCAGCTGGGGTGGTCTTCAATAAAGTTCTGGCTTGGGCCATGCGGCGCTCAATAATCCAGCGCTTAATGGTGAACCCGGTTTCTTCCTGCACCAAGTTGGTGAGATAAGCCGGAGAATACCCCGCTTCCTGAGCGACATCACTCAAGTTAATGGGGTCTTGATAATGTCGCTCGATGAACTCAAAAACGGCAGCTAGTTTTGGACAGTCAGGAAAAATGGTGGCAATTGTGTGTTCTTCTCCCTGGGTAGCCGGGGGAGGGGATGCCGTTGCGGCAAGGAGTTGGGGCGATCGCGCCGCCGCCCTAATCGCTTCGTGGCGCTGTAGTCGGGTGGTAATGGCTGACAAAAATTGCTCTACCGTGCAGGGTTTGGTGAGATAGTCGTCAGCCCCTAATTCCATGCCTCGACGCAAATCGGCCATAGTCACTTTTGCCGTCAAAAATATCAGCGGCATCGCTGCCGTCGCCGGCGAATGACGTAGATGAGACAGTACCGAATAACCATCCATGTCCGGCATCATAATGTCGCAAACAACCAGGTCGGGTCGATATTTTTGAGCTAATTGAATGCCCTCAGAGCCATTACTCGCGCCACATGCTTGAAAGCCTTCAAACGTTAAGCATTTCAAAAATACGTTACGGGTTTGCAACTCATCTTCAATGACGAGTACTGTCTTCATGGCGACACCATCGATCTGACTTCGGATCAGCGGTCCGCAGTTCTAAACTGGAGACTGACGCTCTATTTAAGACTTAAAAAAGGGGTGCCAAATCAAAGATCTGAAGGCACATTTTGGTGATCAAAAATTTTCTTGGCAGGCTCTCAGCCGCCCTCTAGAATCGATCCAAAAGATAATTGCGGTTAGTGATTTTTTAAGTGATATGGTTCTTTAGTAATCCTTAAGAAGTTCGTCCGTAGTGTCCTAGACTACATTTCAACAATGGGTCAAGGCCAGGACTCGATGGGCAAATGAGCTTAAGCATGAGAATTGAATCAGTTGGGACAGCCGAGACGGCTGTCCCAAGGCAGGCAAGATGCCTGCCCTAACCATTGGGATGTTATTTGATCCTCATTCCTTAGCGGGCATTGTGCCGCGATCGCTAACCCGGCAACCCCCATGACGCATGACTGATTACTACTGGACTGCAACCCCTCAGATGCCGCCGCGATCGCCCGCTGCTGGCCCCGTCGTACAAGCGTTTGAGCAACTCCGTCGCCAGCATCAACTGATTCTCAATGCGGTGGGCGAAGGGGTCTATGGCCTGGATTTGGCTGGCCATGTGACGTTCGTAAATCCTGCCGCTGCCGCCATGATTGATTGGCCCATCGAAGAGCTCATTGGCAAATCCATGCACGCGGTACTCCACCATTCCCATGCTGACGGTAGCCACTATCAGCGGGAGGACTGCCCCATTTACCAGGCGTTTCAAGATGGCAGTACCCGGCGCATTACCAACGAGGTATTTTGGCGCAAAGATGGCACCAGCTTTCCGGTGGAATATATCAGCACCCCCATGCGGGATGAGGACGGTGCGCTCATCGGAGCAGTGGTGACGTTTCGCGACATTACTAAACGCCGCTGGGCCGAGGAAATTCTCCAGCGCACGAACGAAGAGCTGGAACTCAAGGTGCAGCAGCGCACCGCAAAACTGCGGGAGGCGAACCAGCAACTGCGGGAACTGAGTGAAATGCGATCGCGCTTCGTCTCGATGGTGTGCCACGAGTTTCGCAATCCGCTCAACAATATTGCTTTGTCCGTATCGTCGCTAAATCGCTACGATACTCAGCTCAGCCTGGCGGAAAAGGCCGATTATCTCCTAGCCATCAGCGCCAATGTAGAGCGCATGACCCGGATGATCGATGACATTCTGGTCATCGGCAAAATCGAGGCCAAAGTGCTCGAAGTGGCACCCCAACCCCTGGAACTCGTGGCTTTCTGCCAAACCCTGTTAGCCGAACGGGAATACCACCGTCCCGCCGCTCCCATTGAGTTCATCTGCCGTAGCCGCCAACTTACCGCCAATCTAGACGAGCGCTTGTGCCGGTCTATTCTCAGCAATTTGCTCTCTAACGCCATGCGCTACACTCCCGAAGATCGGGCCATTCGCCTGAAGCTCGCCAAGCGGCAGAACACGCTGATTCTCAACGTTCAGGATGAAGGTGTGGGCATTCCTCAGGAAGACCAGCGCCACCTGTTTGAACCGTTTCATCGGGGGCGCAATGTCAGCAACATTCCGGGGACGGGGCTGGGGCTGAGTATTGTGAAGCAGTTTGTCGATTTGCAATGCGGCACTATTGCGGTGCGCAGCAAGGTCGGACGAGGCACGACCTTTACCGTCCGGTTGCCGATGCATCTTTCTACCACCCCAAATGGGGTAGCAGATTGAGCGCTGCCTAGACCAAACAGGACAAAACTGCTAGGCAACCAATGGTGAATGGCTTACGGTGAAGTATCCGGCGGCAGCTCACCGAACTGTTGACGGTAGCGAGCCAGCTCCGTTTCGAGTTGGGCGACCCGTGCTTGCTCTTGGCGAAGGGACTCGGCTAGTTCATCGGGGATGAGCAGTTTCTCGCCAGTATCCAAACGGTAAAAAGCGATGAGGGTATCTTCTACCGTCAGGCGAAGATTGAGACGTTGGCAGATGTTGTCAGTAATGCTTACGTAAGCCTCACCCTGTAAGCGATAGCCCCGCAATTTTTCAGGAATCCACTCGCCTTTGGGGTCAAACAGCCAATATTCCTCAACTTCGAGTTGGGCATAGAGGGTTTTCTTATAAGACTGATCTTGCTCTTGAGTTCCCGCCGAGGTCATTTCAAAAATGACGGCAGGGGTCTGACCTTCTTCCCAGATTTTGTAGTTGTCGCGCCCACCGGGGGCGACATCAAAAATCACCATCACATCCGGAGCCACCCGCAGTTTGGGGTAGCCCTGGGCATAGTACAAAAATTGATTGCTCAGTACGGTCGCCTGCTGGCTGGCTAGATACTGACGCAGCACCTCTAGGGTGATCAGCATGGCGTATAGATGCACAAAGGTTTCGGCCACGGGCTCACCGTCAGCGGAGGGATAGATGGGAGTGGAGGTCTGGGAGAACAGAGTAGTCATAATCATCCCTTACGCGCTTATACCAGTCTAAGAGCTTTTCTCTTTCATCCTGTACTTTTCCCTTCTCTTCTATCTGAGAGTCATCGCTGACCGTTAATGCTGACCAGGCACCGGATACTTCTCAATCTCGCTCATGGGCAACAGCAGCGTATCTTCGATATATTGCCGGGTGGCTTGGGTGACGTAGCAATCGCTGTTGAGGCAATCGACCAGCAGTTTATTTGCATTATGATACTGTTGCAGCTTTGCCTCTTGAGCATCGGTAAACTCCCATTCGTGTCCAATATTACGATGTTGTAGTGTGAGAGACCGAAATTCAGAATTCCACTCCTTTTCCTGAGTAAAATACCAATCAATTATGGCTTGGCAGTCTCCTAAGTTAGGGATTTTAAGTTTCATGTTTTTAATTTTAGCTGCAAATTTTATAGCCACTCTTTGCACTTTAAATAGAGCGCGGTCAAGGTGTATGGTTCGACTCAATGGCTCCCGAACACTATCCAGTACATGTATTAGATTGATATCAAGACCTAACTCGCAATCAAAATTTTTGACCGAGCTTTGATAGCGGCAAGGATCTCTAAGGTAATCATGGTCATAAGCAGCGGATTGTTGAAAATCCAGAAAAAGATTTCGATCTATCGCATGTAAAAGATCAAGGCTAAATCTACTAAATAAGAGAGAAGGAAAATCTAGGGGAGAAGGAAAATCATAGTAGGAATCACGACCGTGAGACCGAGCAAGGTATAAATAAAAAGCTCGAACTGCAGCTACATTATATCTACTGACAGTAGACTTCGATTTCTCGTGCACCCAACTCATAAAGCCTTGCAGACACGGTTCACTTGACAACAATAAGTCAACTTTCTGCTTGAAAAGTATCAAAAAGTAGTCTGCTTCAGGCAGTATGTCTACTGTCAGCAGAAAGATTTCGCGATATCGTTTCTCTGTTATGTGCTGAGCTAAATTGGCTAGCGCTAAAGGCAGTTGAGTTGTGGGTCGCGTAATTTGCTTGGCGGTGAAATATTCTTGAAACGTCAAGTGTGAGAAAGAGTAGATGCCGCAAGCCCTCTCGACTAGTAAGCCATGTTGCGCCTCAATGGATTTGAGGACCGCTTCGCTGTCGAGTTGCAAAGCTTCTTCGTCTTCCTGGGCTCCGGGTAAGTTGCGAATGTAATCGAGGATGTGCTGCTCTACCACCGACTGTTTGAAGAAGTAGTCCCCTTTTTCAAAGGTGGCAAAGGCGAGTTGGCTAAGCAAGTCTTCTTTGCGCTTCAGCGACAGCTTTTTGTAGATTTGGTCGCGTTCAATGTTGCGCTTGGCGTCCCACTTTTTTAGCAGCACATCCAGCCCTTCTTTATACAGTTCTGAGCGGTTGACCGGAAAATCGTTCGCTTCGCCAAATACCAGACACAGCAACGTCAACAGCAGCGGATTCGTTGCCAGCTCTTGAATCGGTCGATTGTCTTTAAGGCGTTGAATAAAAGTCTCGCCCTTTTCGGGGTCTTGCTTGACCTTAAACCACTTCGTTGCAAACTCAGCGATCTGCGCCTCGTTAAAGTCTGCCACCTCGACTTCGGTAAAGTGCTGAAAGGTATATTCCCGCGCGGCAATGCGACAGGTCATGACAAACTGGCAGTCGCGATACTGCCCCGTAAAGTCTTTGATATCCTGCAAGATGCGGTCGTGATCCGTCTCCTGCACCTCGTCCAGGCCATCCAGCAAAATCAGGGCGCGACCCTGCCCCAAAATCTGCGCCAATGCCTCGGCGTCCTCAATGCCGCAGACTGCCCACTGCTGGCGAATATACGCTTCCAGTCCGGGTTTTCCCGTCGCCTCCGCAAACTCCTTCAGCGTCACAAACACGGGCAAGCGATGGGCCTGAAACTCCCCGTGATTGCACAGCGTCGCCAGCCGCTTCATAAAGGTGGTTTTGCCCGCCCCTGGTTTGCCCAAAATCATCAGCTTGTCGTAGCGCTCCACCGCTTCCAGTCCCGGCACGCGCTCATGGCGGATCTGGCCCAGCAAAAAGCGATCGAAGTTTTCCAGGTCGCAGTCTTGCAGCAGTTCGTTCAGCCCCAGCCGTCGCCGCCCCGAGAGCTTTTCGAGGATGTTGACGTTGGTGTAAATGTCGCCGATGCCGATGGGCTGCTCCATGTCCAGCACGCGCATGGTGCCACAGCGATGGTGGATGTCGGCATAGATCTTTTGGCGAATGTCTTGTACTAGAGCATCAATATCCGCTTGAGGCTCAGCCGATTCAGTAATAGGTGCAGAGGTTTTGAGGCCAGCAATTTCCTCCCAGTCCAGCGCTAGCGCTTCGCAAAAGATGACAAAGAGCTTCTTGCTGACGGCCTTACCCGAACAAAATTTGACCGCTGGCTGACGGCTACAGTCACACTCTTTCGCCAGGTCATCGCGGCTCCACTTCTTTTCAGTTAGAGCGCGGTTGATGCGTTCAATGCCGCCGGGGGTTGCTGTGAGCGATCGCGCTGTCATGCCGTCCTCTCGTCGCTTGCCCACAATTCTACTTAACAGGCGATGGAATGTTGCTTATCAAGGTTTGGCCCCCCCTAGCCCCCCGACTCCGGGGGGAAATCGGCTTTGACCTGATGCTCGATTCTGGCGAGGACGTGAGGCCAGTCAGTCAGCACTTCCTCGTTGGAACTGTGAGCGATCGCGCTGTCATGCCGTCCTCTCGTCGCTTGCCCACAATTCTACTTAACAGGCGATGGAATGTTGCTTATCAAGGTTTGGCCCCCCTAGCCCCCCGAAATCGGGGGGAATCGGTTTTTGCCTGATGGTGTATCTGGGTGAGAACGTTGGGTTGGTTGGTTAGCACTTCTTCGTTGGAGAAGCGGAGGACGCGATAGCCAAATGCCTGTAACTGCTGAGTTCGAGCTTCATCGTATGGTTTCTGGCGATCGTGAATGCCACCATCGATCTCGATGATGAGCTTGAGCGATGGGCAGCAAAAGTCAGCGATAAACCGTCCTACCGGATCCTGAAACCGAAACTTCAAACCTGCCAACTGTCGTCGTCTCAATGCTTGCCATAGACAAACCTCGGCGCGTGTCGGCTCCTGACGTAAGCGACGAGCCGCTTGCTCAACTTCCGGCGTCGTCCCCCGAATCCGCGAAGTGTCTTTACGCATGTATTCCTACCAAAAGCCCTGCCCCTCTAAACATTCCCTTCACTGCTCACCGCCCTCCATCGGGTAATCCAGCCACTCAAAGTCCCCCAGAATTGGGGGATTTAGGGGGCCTTCTGAATGCCAAACAACCACTAGCAGCGCAGCAGCCTATCCGATCGCCCCCAAACTCATCCCCAACTCATCCTCAACTCGTCCCTTCTGGAACCCTTGCAGGGACTGAACTTTAGTGGCTTTCACAAGATCATGAACTCATCACACCCAACGGAGTTCATCATGAAATCGCCCAAAACCAACTCAACCTTCCAATATGTCTTCGCTGCTGTCCTCTCCCTGACGCTGACCTCCGGCGGCACCGCCCTGCACCTGTCGGGCCAACCTACCCTCACCCCCGCCCAAGACCGCATCTTCGACAGCGCGATCGCCCTTTGGACCATGGGCACCACGACCCTCCTCGGCCTGCTCAGCAGCCCTTCCCAACCAGACGATGAGGAGACTTAAATGACCCCTTGGGACTGTAGATGGCCGGTCGACCAGGTTTGGTCTGCCTCGGGTAGCGCTGGTGCTGGTGCTGGTGGGGATTGAGGATAGTCAATGCGAGCCTGATAGCGACCGCGATCGTAAACGCCATCGAAAACAGGTTGTAAGGAGATCGCGATCGACTCGTCTTCAGGCTTAAGGGGAATCATGATTTCCGGCAAGGTCTGTTGCAGGCCAAAACCATATAAATCTGCCCGAGGACGTTGCCAACTGGGACTCACCAAAACTCGGTAAAGCGTCGGGGCACCGCCAGCAACGGGCATGGGTTCACTTGCCCGCAGTAAATCCGATTCGACTAAGTTAGGAATCAGGATTTTATAAAATCCAAGTTTTGTCGGGCAGGCATCTTGCCTGCTCTTGGACAGCCGAGACGGCTGTCCACACTTAATTAAATTCCTATCCCTTAGTGTCGCTGCCCAGTATTTGAGCCCGCTTTATAAGTGGAGCGTCCCTTACCCGAGCGCTTATTCTGCGGCGAAAGTAGCTCAATGGCAGTAATCACTCTGCCCCCGTCTCCAGTTCCCGAATCTCTAGGTAGCGCTCAGTTACCTCCTCTGGAACGGGCACCTCGACTTGTTGAGGCTTGACCTGAACTGCAACAGGGCGATCTTCTGGACGAAACGGTTCAGGATCTGCCTTCGACTTGGCCGCCATTACGGCATCGGGAATGCCGATGAGAACGCCTGCTGCCGGTTCATCCAAATAGGTTCGGGCTTCTACCTCGATGTAATATTCGGGAGCCAAATTGGCTTCGATCGCATCCGCCAGGGCCACCATAAAGCGACTGTGAAACGATGACCAGAACGCTGATTGTTCTAAGTACGGATCCATTCCAGGAAAAGGGGAGGGCATAGGGGGGAGCCCTCTAGCGATAACCGGGAGGCTGGTTTTCTAATTGTAATGAGGGCGATCGCTCTCCTGCCCAGCAAGACCCGCTAACGAGGGCCGCGATCGCGCCATCCCAATCTGATATTCTGACGACATCTTCACGCCACTTTTAGCCCAATGAATCTGTTTAAGCAGCAGCGTCCGACCACGAGCCCGGCAGCGATTCAGCAAATCAAGGCGTGGACTTATGAAGCGCTGGAGCTGTCCACCGACGTACCGATCTCAATCAGTCAGTTGCAGTGCCATGAGCCGGGGTGCCCGCCGATCGAGACGGTGATCGCAGTGATGACCCAGCCGACCCAGACCTACAAGATTCACGCGGCGGCGGGCGACCTCTCGCAAGCCCAGGTGAGGCAGGCATTACAGGGCGATGGTGCCCACTGCGGTTGAGGACAAATGAGGGCGATCGCGGCTTGCTCCCTGCCAAAAAGTTCATCGCAAACTCTTTAGGGGAAACAGCGACAAGGATAATGCCACACGTTCCCGATATACCTGTCTGAAGGTAAGAGCGCACCATGGCGACGACAGCAACAGCAGCCGTTCCCGTTACCGTATTGACTGGCTATTTAGGCGCAGGCAAAACCACCCTGCTCAACCGTATTTTGACCTACGAGCATGGCAAAAAAGTCGCCGTCATTGTGAACGAGTTTGGCGAGGTGGGCATTGACAATCAGCTCGTGATCGACGCCGACGAAGAAATTTTCGAAATGAACAACGGCTGTATCTGCTGCACCGTGCGGGGCGATCTGATTCGCATCATCGGCAACCTGATGCAGCGCCGCGACAAGTTCGACCATTTGGTGATTGAAACGACGGGACTGGCGGATCCGGCTCCCGTGATTCAGACCTTTTTTGTGGACGAGGATATCCAGTCCCAGTTGGCGCTGGATGCGGTGATCACCGTCGTGGATGCCAAACACATTGCCCAGCACTGGGACAGCGACGAAGCGCAGGAGCAGATTGCCTTTGCTGACGTGATCTTGCTCAACAAAATTGATCTGGTCACCGAAGATGAGCTGAACAAACTGGAGCGGCGCATCAAAGAAATGAATGCGATGGTGAAGATCTATCGCACGGAAAATTCGGAGTTAGACATTGACTCGGTGATCGGCGTGAAAGCTTTTGACCTCGATCGCGCCCTGGAAGTTGACCCCGATTTTCTCAACGAAGACGCCCACGAGCACGACGACGAGGTGTATTCCTTCGCCATTGTGGAAGAGCAGCCCCTCGACAGCGACAAGCTCAGCACCTGGGTCAGCGAGTTGCTGCAAACCAAAGGCCCGGACATTTTTCGCATGAAGGGCATTTTGCATCTGGCGGGTGAGGACGATCGCTTTGTCTTTCAAGGGGTGCATATGATTTTTGACGGGCGCGGCGATCGCCCCTGGAAGCCCACCGAAAAGCGCCGCAGCGAGATGGTTTTCATCGGTCGCAACCTCGACGAAGCAGCAATTCGCAAGGGATTTCGGACGTGTCTGGCGTAAAGACGGGAAGCCTCAAGCTCAGCAAGAAATGGCAGCAGACGTTGGCCGACTATGTCACCGCGATCGCCTGGACTCAGGATGGTCAACGGTGTGCGGCGGCGTCTGCCGCTGGGGATGTCTCCCTGTATTCCCCCCTGGGTGACCCGGTGACGGTGCAGCGACCTGATGGCGCATCGGTGAATTGTCTGGGTTTTTCTGCGGATGGCAAGTATCTGGCGTGGGGCGGACAGGCTAGCGACCTATACGTGTGGTCGATTTGGCACGTCGATCTGGCGTTTCGCCATTCCTACGTCAGCGCCTGGATCGACACCTTGGCCTGGCATCCGACGCTGCCCCTGCTGGCTTATGGGGTGGGTTCGTTCGTCCAGGTGGTGGATGTCAGCACCGAGCAAACCGTCGCCAAGCTCGACTTTGCCGCGTCGTCCGTGCTGCATCTGGCCTGGCATCCCCAGGGCGATCGCCTCGCCGTGAGCGGGCATGGCGGCGTCAAAGTTTGGCCAATGGATGACTGGGAAGCAGCACCCCAGCTCATAGCCGTACCGGGGGCGAGTTTGTACTGTGCCTGGTCCGCTGACGGACGTTATCTCGGTTCCGGCAACCTCGATCGCACCCTCACCGTCGCCGAGTGGGACAGTCCGCCCCCCTGGCTGATGCAGGGCTTCCCCGGCAAAGTGCGCCAGATCTGCTGGTCAACGCCCCAAACGAAATCCGGCTCGCCCCTGGTGGCGGCGGCTTGTGTGGAAGGCGTCACCGTCTGGGAACGCGGCGAGCAGCGCCGAGCGGGTTGGCAGTCACAAGTGCTGCAACACCACCAAGAGCGGGTGAATGCGATCGCCTTTCAGCCCGATTCTCTCATGCTGGCGTCGGCCGGTCAGGAAGGTCGCATCGCCCTCTGGCGTAACGGGCACAAGCTTGATCAGTCCATCCAAGCGTTGCCCCAAGGGGTGTCGTGCCTGGCCTGGTCGCCGCAGGGCGATCGCCTGCTGGCAGGCGGTAACGGGGGTGAAGTCAAACTTTGGCAAGTGGCTCCTCGCGCCCGTGGGTTTGGATAGTTGGGGGGATGGGTGCTGGGTTAATGGGTGGTTGAGTGTTGAGTAAGGAATCAGAATTGAGTAAGTTCCAAATTTTGAGTTTTGAGTTGAACGGTCAATTCAAAATTCAAAACTAAGAACTTAAAACTCACTCATCCCTGAGCCATTACGCATTCAGAATTCAGAATTCCAAGTCCCACCCACTACAATTGATTCCACACGCTCCTAACCCTGGCCTATGCCGTCGAGCATCAGGAAACCTCAGCTTCCGTCTAACCTGTGGCGATCGCGGCTGTCGCGGCGGGTGGTGTTTTGGGTCTTTCTCAGCATTGTGGTGATTGAGGCCATTATTCTGGTGCCGTCGGTGATGCGCCGCGAGCGCGAACTGCTGGACTATTTGCGATCGCTCTCCACAGCTCAAGCGGAGGGCGTGCTCAGCACTCAGGATAATCTCGCTGCCGCGAGTGATGCCGAGGTTTTGGCCAGCTTAACCACCTTGCTGAGTAATGAGGTCATTCTGGGGGGGGCGCTGTATCGGACGGATGGCACCCCAGTCGCTACTTTTGGGGAACCGCCGGAGTTGACCATTCCGCCCCATGCGGGGGGCGCGGCGGGATTGTTAACCCGCGATCGCTACGACCGCCGCACCCAACGTTACGACGCGGTTTGGGAAATGTCGCCGCTGGCGGGCCGCTACGAGTTGGTGATTCGCCATGATGCGGCTTGGGTGGGGCGCGAGTTTTACTACTTTATTGCCCGCATCACCGGCCTGGTGCTGATCATTTCGGTGTTTGTTACCGGGGCGACGATGATTGTGCTCGACCGGCTAGTGATTGCGTCGGTGCTGGCCCTGCGGCGGGACTTGCAGCGGGCGGGCAACACCCTGCGGCAAAACCAGGACGCGCGATCGCTGCCCTTTGAGTCGGTGCAACAAGGGGCGCGGCGGCGGGACGAACTCGGCGATGTGATCATGACCTTTGCGGAAATGGTCAACCAGGTGGGGGAGGCGATCGCTGAGCGAGATCAGGCCGAAGCTGACTTGCGCCTGTCGGAAGAAAAGTTTTCCAAATCCTTTTACGCCAGCCCCAATCCCATGAGCTTGAGCGTTTTGGCAACGGGCCAGCTATTGGAGGTGAACGACAGTTTTCTCCAATTATATGGGGCCGATCGCGAGGCCGTAATTGGGCAAACCGCCGCCAGTCTAAACCTGTGGGCCGATTTGAGCGATCGTGCCGCCATGCTCAACACCCTGCAACACCAGGGCTACATCCGCAACCAGGAATATCGCTTTCGCGCCGCCCGAGGCCACTACCGCACCGTCCTCTACTCCGCCGAAACGGTGCAGATCAATGGCGCAACCTGCATTCTCTCGGTAACGAACGACATCACCGAGCGCAAAGCTGCCGAAGACGCCCTGAGTGAAAGCGAGCAGCGCTTTCGCACCCTGGTCGAACAGGCGACCGATGCCCTGTTTGTGGTCGATACCGACGGTCAGCTGATCGACGTGAACCAGGAAGCCTGCCACACCCTGGGCTATACCCGCGAGGAACTGCTGCAGCTCTCGGTGCCCGATGTGCAAAAGTCCGTCTCTATGACTGATCTGGCTCACGATTGGGAACTCCAGCCGGGGCAAGCGGTAACGCGGGAGGGCACCCACCAGCGCAAGGATGGCAGCCAGTTTCCGGTAGAAGTGCGCGTGGGGCGCATTGAGATTGGCGGCAAGTCGGTGCTGCTGGCGCTGGCCCGCGATATCTCGGCCCGCCAGGAGATGCAAAAAGCCCAAGCCCGACTGGCCGAAATTGGCGAACTCGCCGCCATGATCGTCCACGAAGTCCGCAATCCCCTGACGACAGTGCTGATGGGCCTCAATTCCTTTGCGCAACTGGATTTGCCCGATCGCGCCCAAAGGCGACTGGCCTTTGCCCTGGAAGAATCCGAGCGACTGCAACGCCTGCTCAACGAAATTTTGCTCTACGCCCGCGAGCAACCTCTCGACCTGGAACCGCTTCCCATCGGCCCTTTCTTGCAAACGCTACAAGATGAGTTTTGCCAGCACCCCGTCGCGCAAAACTGCACGCTTCAAGCGGTCGGTCTGGACTACACCGGAGCTATTTTGGCCGATCGCGATCGGCTCAAACAGGTGTTTATCAATCTGCTGAGCAATGCTTGTGAAGCGGCTCCAACGGGCGATCGCGTCACCTGTTCGCTGCTCGAAAACGGCCCTGCCGTCACCGTTCAAGTCCACAACGGCGGCGATCCCATTCCGCCCGACCTTTTACCCAAGCTGACGCAACCCTTTTTCACCACCAAGTCCAGCGGCAATGGCCTGGGCCTCGCCATCACCCGCCGCATTGTGGAAGCCCACGGTGGCACTTTGACGTTTGCCTCCACTGCTGAAGCGGGGACGACGGTGACGGTGCAGTTGCCGGTGCATCGGGAGGGGGTGTGAGGGTGTGAGGGTGTGAGGGTGTGAGGGTGTGAGGGTGTGAGGGTGTGAGGGTGTGAGGGTGGTGGGTGAGGCTGGGTAACACAGACTCTAAACGCCTGGAGGCGATCGCTCTCAATCGCACTGTGTCATTAGCCCCAACCGACTTGCACCCCCAGCCCCCGATACCCTATACCCAACCCCCCAATCCCCCAATCTCCCAATCCCCCACCCTCAGTGGGAAACCGTACCTCCCCCTTCGGGCTTTACTGCCTGCAGCAGATAAGCGAGATTTAACTTTTCGTTACAATAGAGGCAATAAAGCGGAGTGAGTTCGGATAAAACAGGCTCCGCGTTGAATTTTTTGAGGTGCCCGTATGAATGGCAATTTAAGGGTAGGCAACCTATTCGGGATTCCCTTCTATGTGAATGTGTCCTGGTTTTTGGTGTTGGCCCTGGTGACTTGGAGCTACGGCAGTGGGCTGGCAACGGCCTTCCCATCTTTGCCGGGGAGCATCCCGTGGCTGTTGGGCTTGTTTGCCGCGCTGCTGTTGTTTAGTTCAGTGCTGGCCCATGAGTTGGGTCATAGCTTCGCCGCCAAGCAACAGGGGATCGGCGTCAACTCCATCACCCTGTTTTTGTTTGGCGGCCTCGCCGCGCTGGAAAAAGAATCGGACAGTCCTGGGGGTGCCTTTAAGGTGGCGATCGCCGGTCCTGTGGTGAGTTTGGCACTGTTCCTGGCGTTGTCTATCGCGGGTCAGGTCTTGGCGCTGAGTGGCCCGGTGGGCGCGATCGTGTCGCTGTTGGCCTACATTAACCTGGCGCTCGGCGTGTTTAATCTCTTGCCCGGTTTGCCGTTGGATGGCGGCAACGTGTTAAAAGCCATCGTTTGGCGCATTACAGGTGACCCTTACAAAGGCTTGAGTTTTGCCAGTCGGGCCGGACAAATCCTCGGTTGGCTAGCGATTGGTATCGGTGCCGCCGCGATCGCTGGGATCAGTCCGGTAGGTAATGTCTGGACACTCTTGATTGGTTGGTTCTTGCTGAGCAACGCCAATCGCTCTGCCCAGTCAGCCTCCGTGCAACAGCGTCTCGATGGCCTCACCGCCGCTGATGCGACCCTCGATCACAGCCCAATTGTGGCCCAAAACGTCTCGCTGCGCACCTTTGCCGATGATGTGCTGCTCAACACTGAAGGCAACTGGCGGAAGTTTTTGGTGGTCAACGAGGCCGGGGAATTTATCGGCACTGTTGCTATTGAAGCGTTGAAAGAGGTGCCCCGCGATCGCTGGGCAATGACCACAGTGCAGGACATTATGAGCACCGATGTCACCCTATCGACGATCGCGTCTGATCGGCCCTTGCTGGAGGTGATTCGGACTTTAGAAGAGAAAAAAGTCTCGGCGCTGGCAGTCATTCGCGAAAACGGTCAGCTTTTGGGCCTACTCGAAAAGCAAAGGATTTTGGCTAAAACCGTCGGTCGATAGGCCGCTAGAGCCTTTGGAGCACGGTTTTGCTAACGACCTGGAAGGGCGGCAGCGGGGGAGCAATTGCAAATGCCCCGCTGCCGCTATTTTTATATCCAAATATCCAATCCAGATCTTCAGGTTCAGTTCCTACGCCCGTCATTCAAGAAGACTATTGGCGATCGCCAGCAGCTTGCTCGGTTCATCAATCAACCAATCGGGTTGAGCCGCTGCCAGGGCCTGCTGACTGTTAAACCCCCAGGTTACCGACACCGAGCGGATACCGGCAAATCGGGCCGCGTCAATATCCCGCACTTCATCGCCGACATACACCGTGCGGTTAGGGGCAAATTGCTGTCGTTCGAGGCAGCGGGTGATCAGTTTACCTTTGCGAAAGAGCGTCCCGCCGCCATCCACATGAAGGAAATAAGCGTCGAGCTGATGGGCTATCAAAAAAGCCTGGACCGCCTCCGGGGAATTGGAGGTGATTACCGCCAGAGCGTGATTTTGGGCATGTAAGGCGCGAATCGTGTCAGGGATACCCTGACAAGGGGGAATCGTCGCGCTCTGGAGGCGAATTTCGGAGCGCAGCCGCCGCAACAACGCGGGAATCTTGAGCACCGGAATGCCTGAGTAGCGAATAAGTTGCCGAGCGCTTAGCCCTTTCAAAGCTTCCACCTCGGGCAGCGGCGTCGGGCGGAACCCAAATTCTGGGGCCAAACGATTCGTAATGGCGACGATCGCCGACAGACTGTCCGCGATCGTGCCGTCAAAGTCAAATAGCAGGGTGCTCAAGGTTGCACTACCAGGGACGCCAGTCCTCCCAATCTTCGTTGAAGATCGAGGTGTTGGGAAACTGGGTGGGATTACCACTCAGCTCTAACTCTCGCCGCAGCTCATACATGAGCGGATCGAGCGTGGGCAGGTTATCCACCAAATCATACGGCAGAACCCCCTTGCGGAGCGCAAAATCAGCGGTGGCGGCGGCCCCTACCCCCACTGACCATTCGTAAGAGTGTACGCGATAGGCCGCCGCCGCGATCGTGCTCATGGCCAAGCCTTTGCCCGTTACCAGCAGGTTATCGACCCTTTGCGGAATCAGCGCTCGCAGCGGAATCTGGGTAGGATAGGCCTGCCCGTGAGCCTGTCGCACGCCCGGACGCTCAATGTTGCCAGGTTTTTCCGGCGGACTTTCGAGCATGCAGGGGTGAAAGTCGATCGCATACTGGGCAATGCCAATGGAATCGGGATAAATTCGCGATCGCTGCCGCTGGGGAATCTCGTCCGGCGGAATTTCATTCACCACCGCATCGATCGCCCGTTGGCCGGCGACCTCAATCCGCAACCGCTCATAGGTGGCCGGATCTAAATTTTCGCGATAAAAGGGATCGTTAAAATCAATCCAGGTAAAGTCCACTTCGTTGATCTCAAACCCGTCCACATAGCCATAAGAGGGTCGACCCACAATTCGCCGGGCTTCCCGAATGTAAGGAAACTTTGAGAGCCCGTGGGCGGTGCCCATGGGGGTATCGTAGCCGCTCAAATACCGGCTATTGAGTACTGGCTCTTTGCGATCGTCGTCGAGTTGCGAGTCACCTTCGCCTACCACCATCCAGTAGTAGTAGCTGATGGCGTTTTCTTCACCGCGCCGCAGGGTTTCCTGCCGCAGACCGCCCAGCCAGCCACCAGGCTCCAGCTGGCCCAGTGCCGCTAGTTGGTCGTGGGAATAAATCAGATTGTCAAACGCGGTGCCTGGTCGATAGTCGTTGCCCCAGGTCCAGTTCTGCATGGAAATGTCGCCAGGCCGAGGCCGAGGCACTCCCGCAATGGTTTCCTCGCGCTCGGGTTGGGCGGCCCAGATGCGGCGATAGGTAAAGACGAAATCGTAATAGGCTTGGGCGTCAAAGTCACGCACTTGTTCCCAGCTAAAGTAGGGCTCATACTGCGGATAATAGTCGGGGATATCCTGCGGTTGCGGATCTTCCGTTTTTTCCATCGCAAAGGTGTAGGTAAAGCCCTGGGTGCAGTAGGGATCCTGCTCGGTCACCGGCGACGACGGATTGAGATGAGAAACCGGATCCAGTCCTAACCGATAAGGAATATCCGCCAGGGCGATGATCTCCCCGGTTTCCGTCGCTTCGATCACGTACCAATCGGCTGGCCCCTCGGGCGCATCGGCGGGAGGCACAAATTGAATGATGGTCTTCTCAAAACGGGCGGAATCGGCGTAGGTGTAAAAGTCTTCGATCACCTGCGACAGCGGTTCCGTGTTCAGCGGTGGGGTGTTGGGCTGGGGGCTGTGTTGAATGCCGATGACGCTGGTAATCTGGCTCCCGTCCGCGTTGAACTCCAGCTCCTTGGGCACCGTGGCAGGAAACCACTTCAGCTCTCCGTCGCCCTCATCAGCGGCGTCTTCGAGCATGTCGAACAGAATGGCGTGGGCGTCGTAGGGCAAAAAGCAAGTGGCACTGACCCAGCAGCGACCGGGATCCAGCTTGCCGTATTTTTCTTCAACCCGCGATCGCAGTTCTTTGTAGCCTTCGGAGTAAAAGAGGAGTTGCCGCTGTCGCCGCGACTCATCTAACGCGGTGGTGCCCTGGGAGGAAATCTGCCCGCCCACCCAGTCGGTTATTTCGGTGAGGCAAACGGTGTGCCCCGCCTGGAGGCTTTGGTAGGCAGCTGCCGTGCCCGATAAGCCCCCCCCCACAATCAGCAGGTCACATTCCACAATTTCGTCGGGGGTAGGGGGCAGGACTGCCGGTTCGCGGGGTTCGCTAGGAACCGTCGTTTGCGCCTGGGCGGCCAGGTTTAGCAAGGGTGGGGCCACGATCGCGATCACCGCTCCCGAGGCGATCCCAACCCGACCTAAACGACCAAACTGAGGCATCGATGATTCCTTAAAAACGCTGTTTTCAAAGCTTAGAAGAAATTGTCCCCCTTGCGTGCAGATCCCCTGCCGGGAAACCATAATTTGATCTATGCCTGGGATTGAGCGCCCTATCCCTACGGATTAGTCACTAGCTCACGCAGGCGATTGCTCCAGCGATCGGCCACATCGTTATTCGCCTCGGCGGTAAGGTCAGCCAAATCCAGCAACAAGTCTTGCCGGAGGGTGCGATCGCCCGTTGTTTCCCCGGTATAGACCTGAGCTAGCGCATCGTACCAGTAGCCCGCCTGGGCAAAGCGGACGCCTTTTTGCCATGGGTTGGGGGCCACGGTATCCAGCAACGGCAAGCTGCGGGGGGGGGCGACAATTTCTACGCGGGCTTCCACCCAGCGACTGGCATCATCCGACGTTTCATCGCAGTACAACGTCGTGCGCCAGCGATAAGTTTCGCCCACTTGCAGGGGGACAGCCTCAGCGGGCAACGTCAAGGCCTGATATCCAGACGGGGCCGCAGTCAAGGACTGACTGAAAACCTCCGTTTCACCGGCCTCGCTTTGGTGGTAAAGGGTGAATTTGAGGCGATCGGTGGGGGCATCTCCCAGATACCAGACGAACGTAGGCCGTACGGCAAAGGTTTGCCCCGTGCTGTCAAAGACGGGAGCCAGAGCGATCAGGTCTTCGCCACAGCCCCGAATGCCGCCGCCTGTGCTCGCGCCGCCCGACCCCTGGGAGCCGGCAGGCGGATTGTAAGCCCGAGAGCTGATCAAGAGGGCCTCGGCAGGCGGCGGCAAGGTCGGCGTCTGGTCTCTAGCGGCGATCGGAGTGGCCCAGGCGAGACCTAAACTCAGGCTACCGGCTAAGCCGCAGAGCCCTTGAGCCAGGCGAGAACGGGAAGAAACAGACGGAATCATCATGACAGACCTCTGATGGGGCTAAGGCAGGTATGTAGCGGACAATGATAAGCCCGAACGGGAAGGGTTGGCGGGAAAATCACATCCTGGTTGACGGCATTGGATGGGTAGATGGGTGGATGGGTAGATGGGTTAGGAATGGGGAGTTTAATGACGAGCCCGTCCCTACACCGAGTGCGTTGGGGATTAGCCGGAGCGGGTGGGTGACAGCACCCCGGGTTAGGTACCCGCGATCGCCTGTCTTAACCGATAGCGGCGATGCAAAAACCGCCCAATCCGATATAGCCAAAAGAGCACCGTGACCGTAAGCAATCCAGTGCTCAACCACGGCAATCCTGGTAGCGTGACCCCGAGCTTACTCAGCGACACGATCAGCACATCATCCAAACAGCTGAGTAACAGCAGTGCGCCTTGCTGAAGCATATTTTGAAAACCGTCTGCGAGGGAGCTTTGCATGATTCGGGGCCGCTTGTCTTCCTCTACACCATAGACAAGGTCGATTCAGCATTCACCCGAGCTTTCAGACAATGATCTGGCGGTTTGCGGCAACGGGGGTGGCACTTTTCGGCCCAGGGGAGGAGCGGGTTAGCCGACCGCTAGGGCGAGGCAAACCACGATCGCATCCAGTCCCAACGGGAGCGACGGCGGCAGGGCCAACGGAGTTCGCAGCGGGCTCCCGGCGGGGTCAAGTCGCGTTTATAGTGGCCGCCCAGACGGTGGGCCAAGGCCTCGGCCTGTTGGGTGCCGCGCCCGCCAGCGGTTGGGATGGCGGGCGATCGCGCCGCCGCCCCGGCGTCTGTCTGCCCCTTGCCGTTGTCCTCGACGCGAATGATGTTGTCGGTCTCAGTGGCGTAACAGGAGACGGTGAGCCGCCGGGCCGCCACCGCATGTTTGCCGACATTGCAGAGCATTTCTTCGAGCAGGCGACAGAGCGATCGCCGGTCATCGGGGGACAAGCTGTCTGCCTGCATCGGCTCAAAGGTCACGACCTGAAATTTGATCGACGCAAAGCCGGGAAAGTCCCGCTTGAGGGTGGCGGTGTAGACCTCGTAGAGCACCTCGTGGAGGTCATTGCGCAGGTCGACCACCTTGCCGCTCCCCAGGCGCAGTTGCTCCTCAGCGGGTAAGGATTCCTGTTGCAGGCGGTTGTAGACGGTGCGCAGCTCATCGTTGAGATTGGCGAGCTGCGATTGCACGGGGGGCGAGAGGTCGTCTTGTTGCCGCAGCAAGAGCGCTAGCGACTGCAAAGGACCGTTGTGGATGGCGTCATAGGTTTCTTCAATCACGCGCTGGCGGGCAGCAATGCGCGATCGCAAGGTTTGGTCATAGAGGTAAAACCCCGGCAGCACCAGCCCATTGAGGGTAAATGCGATTAAGGTGGGCATGATCGGCAACCACCAGCCCCCCAGCCACAGCACCAGATAACTGCTTGCCACCAGCCCCAAGCCGATCAGCCCCACGGTCAACAGATATCCACTCGGACGAGTGACGAGGCCTACCAGCACCATGCCGATCGCCCCCCAGCCAATGATCCAGGCATATTCCCAGGGGTCAGGCCACACGCTCAGCAAGGGGCGATCGTCCAGCGTTGCACTGAGCACCTGACTGGTGACATGGGCGTGCATTTCGACGCCATATACCAGCCCCGGATTGAGGGTCTTCACCGCTGCCGAGTTGATCAGATCTTTTTGGCTGAGGGAGGTGACGCCAATCAGCACTACGCGATCGCGAATCTGCTCCGCTGGCACCTCACCCGCCAAAACTGCCGAGAGGGACACCACCTCAAAGGGCGATCGCCCACTGCGCACATTGATCAACGTCTGCACCCCAGAAGCATCGACCCCGACATAGCCCCCCGTATCCGACTGCAGTCGATCAAATTCCGCCGCGCCCAAGCGCATGTTTTCGGGATTGCGGCGACCATTTTCGATGAAGATCCCTTGTTCAGCTAAATAAACTTCCGCCAGTAACAGGGGAAACGAGAGCCGAAACCGCTCGGGCTCAGGATGCCACGGCGGCGGAAAGGCTCCCAAAAAAGCGCGGCGCACAAACCCGTCGGCATCCAGCGCAAAATCATTGAACCCCACCTGCTGCGGGGGCAAGGCCGGGGGCGGCGGAATGGGCGAAGACATGATCTTTTCGATGCCTAAGAGCTGGGGCGACTCGGCCATGATCTGGTTGAGGGCTGCCGACCCCGGTGCCACAGGCAAATCCCGAAACAGGTCTAGCCCGATGACACGTGGCTCGTGCGCCTGCAGTTCGGTAATGAGCGCCGCCAGCACCCCGTCGGGAATGGGATAGGTACCCAACCGCTGAATATCCGTTTCATTGATGCCGACAATGAGGAGGCGATCGTCCGTGGGCTCCGCCGGTCGCCAGCGCAAAAAGCTATCCAGCGCTTGCCACTCCAGCTCCTGAAAGACACCCAACAGCCGCAACCCCACGATCAGGGCAATGACTGTCAGCCCCGGAAAAACTCGCCGCTGCCAGCTGGCTCGCGCGAGTCGCTGCCAAATTTCTGACGGAGGAGGAGAAGAATGCGTCACGGAGGTGGGTGTCGTCGGCGAATGCGAGCTACCGGGTGTGCACAGCTCAAGATGGGAGCCTGAGACTCCTCTGTCACTAGATTAATGGGGAAATTCGGGAATGCGGCGTTTGGCCTGCAGAATTCCGAGTGCAGAATTGCGCACCGACGCCATTCCCCCGCCACCTCACTGACCGCGCCCTCAATCGATCAACCCTTCCTCGCGAGCACGGATTTCCGTTTGAATGCGGATATTTTTGCCCGCTTCGGGATAAACTTCCAGGGCATCTTGCACTTTAGTCCAGTAGTGGCGGACGGTGCGCTCGGCGACGTTGATTTCTTCGGCGATCGCCTTATCCTGCAACCCTTCCTTAAAGGCCAACCGCAGCACTTCCAACCATTCGGGTTTCACCTCAATGCCGGTGCGCATGTCGCGGGGGGTGTAGATCAGTCCCTTCAGCGCCCAGTCGACCTTGGTCAACATTTCCTGCATGGGCAGGTTTTTGTCGGCAATGGTGAAGCCTGCCTGGTGAGTATCGATCGCGGGCTTGAGGCGCACCAGCGATCGCACATGGGCACTTTGCACCACGATATTCAAATCGGGGTGGTCGGCCAGCAGCGATCGTAACAGCTCGATCCCCGCATCAATTTCGGAGGGCTCCCCTGGCGCTAGGGGAATGGAGAGATCCATCATCAGTAGATGGGGCAAGCCATAGGACAGTTCTTTAAGGGCGGCTTGAGCCGTGCCCGCGGTGCAAATCTGAGCGGCGGGATACGTTTTTTCGAGCGCCATCACGGTGCCCCCTAAGACAGCCTCATGGTCATCCACCACAAGGAGCTTGAGTGATTCGCTGGAGGAAGTCATAGTCATGAGCCCATAGTGAAGGTGATCAGATGCTGGAAGCCGATAGACTTTCCCATCCTAATTTTAGGGAAAACCCGTCAGGCTGAAACAGGACCACTGCATGGGCTGGGGCAAAGCGGCGAAAGGTCTCTAGAAATGGCTGGAGCGTTTGCTCGAGGCGCGGGGATAAAGCGGGGTCTAGCGGGGCGGCGTATTGGGCCTGAAAGGTCAGCGTTTTGCAGGAAGCGACCGCGGCCAGGGTGAGGGCAGAGGATTGAGGCGGATAGGGCCATGTGGCCAGTCGAGATAGCAGTGCCTTTATCAACAAAATCAATAATTGCGCCTGTTCGAGGGGGTCGGGTGCCCAGGCGGTCGGGAACTGGACTTGCAGACTGAGGGGGGCCTGCCAGGGTTGCACCGCGTGCTGCAAAGCCAGGGGTAGCGAGTCTGCAATGAAGGGGGACTGAAGGCGATCGCAAAAGCCTTCTAACAAGCTGTACAACCGGCTCAAATCAGCGAGTTGGGGGGCGCAGGCAGAGGTGGTCGAGTGCGGCTGCAGCGGACACGAAACTTCGAGCCGGCGACGAATCGCGATGATTTCTTGCAAAATGCCATTGCGCACAAAATCAGCTTCCTGCGTCAGCATTTGCGCCTGATACTGATGCCACCAGCGTAAGAGTTCGGTTGGGTCTGAGATGTCGGTAGTCAAGCCGCTTGGGTCTCCCTAAATGCTGTCCATACCTTACCGCCGATGAGCGATCGCCCGTTCACGGATTTCGGTCTGCGGCTTGACACTTTTCGGCCAGGGACCCTCGGCCATCAACGTCGACTGAAGTTGATGGGACAATCGGAACTCTGCCCCGGTCTGGACTGCGACAGAGTAATGGAGATTGGGAGGAAGGGGGGCGATCGCCAACGCTGACTTTGCTGGCAACGGGGCATCATCGTCAGTCGCAAGGCCGTTAAGTCTGGCCCGTTGTAGATTCTGACGTTTGCCGTAGATTTTCGGCCAGCTTGCGGGCAATGAAGACGAGGAACTGTGAAGGTTCTTGCTGGTTGTTGTGGGCCATCATAGCGGCGACTTGCAGCATGGTTTGCACGAGCTGGGGGTTGAGCAGGTCGGGGTGCTGGGCCAATACTTCTGGCTCGCTACCGGAGGGACACTGGAGGAGTTCATCAATCAGCCTGTAGTAGGCATCGAGTTCGGGGCTCAGGGTGTCGGCGTTCATGGGAGCTGGGTTCCTTGTGGGGGTTGGGGTTGGGAATTGGTTGTGACGGTGGAAGCACTAGCATTGCTGGGCGGTGACGGTATTGGGGCAGGTTTCGAGGTCTTGCTGGAGGAGGCGATCGCGCTTTTCCTGTTCCCCAGTTACTGCCTGCAGGCCCATCCAGTGATCGACGGCGTCTGGGTCAAAACCAGCTTCGCAGCGATCGCCTACCTGCATGAGCGGACGGCGGATCAGCAACGGGTCTTGCACCATCAGCGCTAGGGCGGTTTCGGCATCGACGCAATCGGGGTGTACTTGCCCCGATTTGATGGCGGGGGCGGTGGGGTTAAACCATTGGGCGATGGGGCGATCGCCGAAAAACTGCCGCAGGCGATCGGGGGTCCACGGTGCGGTCAGCAGGTTACGGGCATCCACGGTATGGCCTGCCGCTGCAAGGAGGGTTTTCTGTTTGGTGTTGTTGATGCAGCCAGGTTTTTCGTAAAAGATCACGGTGGACATGTTGGGTGTTGGGTGTTGGGTGTTGGGTGTTGGGTATGTAGGGGCGAGGCATTCTCGAAACAATATTCGGGACATTGTCAATACATTATTTTGAGAATGCCTCGCCCCTACGGAATGTTGATGTTGACGAGCATGATTCGTTCCGGCAGAACATTTTGGAGTCAAAACGGTTTTGCGGTTTGGGTTTCGGGTTGGTATTGGAAACGGCCTTGGGGCTGGGTATCGCCGTAGAGCTGAAAGGTGAGGGAATCGGTGTGGCCCAGGGTTTCGACTTGGTGGATGGCGTCGGGGTGGAAGCTGATTAACTCGCCGGGGCGGAGCAGGTGTTCCCCCGCAATTTCTATATGGGTGGCATCTGCGGAAGTTTCAACCCGTCGCCAAAAAATGTGCCGCTCTTCCCCCTGAATTTGGAACAACACGCCCCACGCGCCATGGTTGTGGATGGAAGTGAACATTCCTGGCTGCGTCGTGACGTTTTGAATAGTGAGCGGGTAGCCGATTTCGTCGTAGAGGGGGGTGACGTTGACGCCCGTCTGGGGATTGGGGCGATCGGCTTGGGTTTTCACCCAATAGGAATTCAGGACAAACTGCCGCACCTGCCGCCGAATTTGTGGCAGAAAATCCCACTCCTCTTTCTCATCAGGCGCGTCAGCCAAAATGTCTAGAATTTCTGTCAGAAATTGGTGCAGATAATAGGGTTCGCGCAGGAGATCCCAAGCACGGGCAGAGGGGCGGGGTTGGCATTGGCCATCGCTTGTAACGAACCAGTCGTGGGCATTCATGGGAGGAGGACAAGGGTGGCAGGGTAGTTGGGTGGCAGGGGGAAGGAGTGGATGAGGTCGGTGAGGTCGGTGGGGTGGAGGGAAAATTTTGGATTGGGGTTTTTGCCGGGTTGTGGGGAACTCAAAACTTAGAATTCAGGGCTAGAGTTGAAATTCGGATTCGTAGGGGGTGAGGATTTTGATGAGGACTCCGGCTCCAAATTCGTCTTTGTCGTCGAGGCGTTTGACGCGATCGGCGATTTCGATCGCGGCTTGCAAGGCCCCCCAGCGGGCGAGCATGATTCCCAAGGCGGTGTAGGCGCTGAGGTACAGGCGAATGATGGGGTCGAGGATGCGGTCTTGCAGAATGGGCTGGAGATCTTCCCAAGCTTCGGGGAGGGCTTCCTGCGTGCGGATTTCCTCCATCACTTGTAGAGCGAGGCGACGGGCCATGGCGTCTTTTTGCTTGTAGAAGAAGTAGCGATAGGCGCTGACCAGGGTATCCACATCGGTTTGCGGATGGGCCAGAGCTTGCAAGATAAATTGCTCGGACTGGGCGGTGTCTTCCCAGGTTTCGACGGCGGCATGGAGGAGCTGCTTGATTTCCTCGGGGGCGTTGTACCAGGAGTAGCGATCGCCGTCAGTACTAGTCAATAAAGCATTCATCGGAGTTGCGGAGTGAGAGTGAACTAGGTTGATTGGTCGGGGCGCACCACCGTGCGCCCGCTGGATCGTTCTTGCCGTCCGTAGGAAATTAGTCTTGCGCCACCAATGCCGGAGCCGATTCGGGCGTTTTGACATAGGGCAAATCCGCCAGTACAGAGGGTTCGCGGGCAGGCAAGTTCTGAAATAGGGCAGAGCTGAGGTAACGTTCGCCAAAGCTGGGCTGAATGGCGACGATCAGCTTGCCCGCGTTTTCGGGACGCTGGCCGACTTTCAGGGCGGCGGCGAGGGCGGCCCCAGCGGAAATGCCCGAGAGTAGCCCCTCTTCGCGGGCAAGGCGGCGGCTGTAGGCCATTGTCTCGTCGTCGGTGACTTGCACCACCTCATCTAGCAGGTCGGTGCGCAGCACATCGGGCACAAACCCAGCACCGATGCCCTGGATCTTGTGCGGCCCAGAGCTGCCGCCAGAAAGCACGGGACTGTTTTCCGGCTCCACCGCAATGATTTGGAGGCTGGGCTTGCGAGGCTTGAGGGTTTCGGCGATGCCGGTGATGGTCCCCCCGGTGCCGACGCCGGCAATCACGATGTCCACGTCGCCATCGCTGTCGGCCCAGATTTCCTCAGCGGTGGTTTCGCGGTGAATGGCGGGATTGGCGGGATTTTGAAACTGCTGGAGCAGGTGGGCGTTGGGGATGAGTTCAGCCAATTCGGCAGCTTTAGCGATCGCCCCTTTCATGCCCTGACTACCTGGCGTCAGCACTAGCTCGGCTCCGTAGGCATTGAGCATGGCGCGGCGTTCCAAACTCATGGTGTCGGGCATGGTGAGCACCAACCGGTAGCCTTTCGCCGCCGCCACCATCGCCAGGGCAATGCCCGTATTGCCGGAGGTCGGCTCTATCAGGATGGTCTTGCCCGGTTCGATGGTGCCCGCTTCTTCCGCAGCGCGGATCATATTGGCCCCGATGCGGTCTTTGACGGAGGCGGCGGGGTTCATGCCTTCGAGTTTGAGCACGATGCGAGCCCCACAGCCCTCCGCCTGGGGAATGCGGTTGAGCTGTACGAGGGGCGTCTGACCGATGAGTTCGGTAACGTCGCGGGCAATCGGCATGTTAGTCTCCTTTTTTGCGGGCCACGATTTGGTAAATATGCCAGTATTTGTCTTCACCGAGGGCAGTTTTGCCAGGATGTTCTTCTTCTTCAAAAAACTCAACAACAAAGGGCTGAAGCAGGCGATCAACGTGTGATCGCGGGTGGGTCACAATGCTCGATAAAGCTGCCCAAGAATCGCGATCGCCAAACAACTGCCCCGAAAACCGACCGCCCGTTTTCAGTGAACTTACAATAACGTCCCAAAGCTCAGAAAAATGTTCAGCAGGACAAAAAGGTAAACAGAAGCTGGCGTTGATTAAGTCCACCTCTGGGGGTAAGGTCAGGTCTTCAAATTTTTGGACCCGCGCCTCTAAGTACATGCGGTTTAGGTCATCTCGCTGTCGTAATTGCTCGATCGCTTCGGCCTGCCCATCAATGGCGAGTACCCGCCAGTTGTGCCGTAAAAGTTCAGCCGTATCGCGCCCATTACCGCAGCCTAAATCCACCGCAAACCGGCGGGGTTTGTGGGCTTTAGGGTTAGCCCCAGCGGCGAATAATTCTAAAGCTTTCATTAAAGTATTGCGGGGAGGACGGCCTTCCACTACTTTGTAATAACTCGACCAGCGATGCTCAAATTCCATCGGGGTTTGGGGTGGAGATTCTATATCAATGGGTTTCCAACGTTGCCAAAAATCACAGCACATTAGTTGCGATCGCGCAAGGCGATTTCCTGGAATGAAGTTTTTTGAAATGGTCCCGATGAGAATGAATTAGCGATTGCAGGTTGGGGAGATTCCCCTGCTCCCCTTCATAAGCTGCCCTTCAAGCAAAAGTCCGTCAAAACCTTGTCGGCAAAGGATTCTGGACTCCGTTGGGGCGGGCAAACCTCACCGCCTGTGGCACCTCTCCTTGTCAAGGAGAGGTTTAGTCAAAATCTGCTCAACGATTTCACTCGAATTGAGCCGAGCCTCCGGTCCCTCTCCTTGTCAAGGAGAGGTGAGGTTCTACAGTCCGTAAAACTGCCGCAGTTGATTTCCGAAACCGTTTCCCGACAAGCGATATGCACCTTTCGTGTAATGGATAGCTCAGGAATGAGGATCAAATAACATCCAAATTGTTAGGGCAGGCATCTTGCCTGCCTTGGGACAGCCGAGACGGCTATCCCAACTTATTCAATTCTCATTCCTTAGGAAGAGGAACATTGAGATTCGAGTTGTAGAGAGCCCCCTTACCCCTTAGGGAAGGGGGCGGCGACAGCGGGGAATCCTGAATCTGGCAGCAGAGACTAAACGGCAGCGGGTTGAGCGGCGGTATCACCGAACTGAGCTTGAGCCGCTGTTTCGGGCGCTTTCCCCTGGATGAAAGCGAGTTCCGCTTCAATGTCGTTCACCGCTTCCCAGGCGAGCTGGTAGGCTGCCGAATCGGGCGCGTTTACGGCTGAAACGGCGCGGGCTTCAGCGATCGCCGCTTGCAGCGCCTTTTCTAGCAGCGGCACGCGAGGGTGCTCAATAAACTCGCTGCGGTGCAGGATGTCGTTTAGAGAAACGATGCCCAGCAGTTCCCCCTGGATGACGGGGGCGCGATCGATGCCGCATTGGGCCAGCAGGCGAGCCACATATTCCACCGCTAAGTCCGGATTCACGACGATGCAGGGCTTGGTCATGATTTCGTAGACTTTGACGGCTTTGGGGTCTTTGCCAAAGGCGACTACCTTGTTGACAATGTCGGTATCCGTCACAATGCCATAGGCATCTTCTGCGGTGCGGGGCTCAACTAAGAGCGAGTGGATACCTTTGAACTTCATCAATTTGGCAGCGTCGGCAACGGTGGCTGACCCTTTAACGGTTTCAACTTCTGGGGTCATCACATCTTTAGCTTTCGTCATGGAACTATCCTCGTAGCGTTGTTGGACGAAATGTGATTAACCACGTCAACATCAATGAGCGTAGCTTTTGTAAGCCTCTTGGAATGAACTTGTTTGCTGTGCAGGAATCGGAAAAAGTCCAAGCACAAAGGTTGCAAAATCTATGTTATGGATGGACGGGGTTACTGTTGAGAGTCCGTATGTCCTCTTCATAGAAAAACAAGTTTCGGGCACAAATTGGCATACTTGATTGCGTGTTGTAGAGTGTTTGAGAAAGTCAGATTGTGCTGAAACTTGGGGTAGTTAGGCGATTCTGCAAAGGGCAAGAATGGCCGTTTCTAGTTCATGGGAATCACCTCCTTTTGGGTCTATAACTGATGGCAGAAATTGAGTTGTGTGAGAGTAGCGAACCAGCAAGTTTGGTTACGATTTAACTGGTTAGAATCAGTCACCGTTAAGTGGCGGCTAGCGGTTCGTAAACGTGGCAGGCTTTGGGGCAAACGCGATCGCACGCCTGACACCCAATGCACTTGGCAGCGTTAACCACCGCCATGACTTTGCGTTCAACTTCGTCGTCGTCTTCATCTTCATCAATGACCTCACCGTCTTCGTTTAAGGCGATAAGAGCCATGACACCCCGACCACACGCTTTGAAGCAGCGGCCACAGCCAAGGCACTTATCTTTGATGATTTCCTTCAAAAACTGAGGGGTCCAAGCTTCGCCCCCAAAAGTCAGTCCGGTCACAAAAGTCATGATACAGTTCTCCTCTTTTAACGGATGCGTTATGGCTCCTATCTAGTTGATTTTCTAAGCGGCGATCGCCGGAAAATCAGCTTTCAGAAGCTCCAGCCAATCAGTGATGCGCTGGTCAGTTTTGTCGCTTTCGTTCACTTCATCAAGGGGCAAACCGACGAATTTGCCATCGCGAATGGCAGTGGATTTTTCAAAGGAATACCCTTCTGTGGAAACGGCACCCACCAGCTTGGCACCGAGCGCTTTGAATTGGTCGTGCAGCGTGCCCAGGGCTCCGACAAAATGCTTGCCGTGACCTTCACAATCGCCAGGACCAAAGACCGCGATCGTCTTACCCGAAAAGTCAGGTTTATCGACCTCCATATCAAACAACGGTTCTCGCCAATCGTTCTGCACTTCTCCGGCTCCCCAGGTCGAACAGCCCAGCAGCAGATAGTCATATTTCAGCAGATCATCCACATCATCAAAATCTTCTTCCATGCTGTAGAGATCGCAGTTGTCTTCGCCAATTTCATCGCGAATCTTTTCGGCGATTTCTTCTGTGACGCCAGAGGTGCTGCCGTAGAAAATTCCAATTTTGCTCATTGTTCGACTCCGGGTTAGTTCAAGATTGAGATAACAGTTGGATAGTCCAAAATCAGACGAGATAAGCTTCCATGTGAGTCTTAATCGTCAAGTCAGAACGGGGATAAGCCGCACATAAAAGGACAAATCCTTTTTCGATTTGCTCATCTTCCAAGAAGGATTGCTCTTCCTGATCGACTTCGCCTTCGACGACCTTACCGACACAGCTAGAGCAAGCTCCAGCACGGCAAGAAGAGGGCAATTCGATGTCATGCTCCTCAGCTGCGTCAAGAATATAGGTGTCTTCATCAACCGGAATGGTGATGTCGATATTGCGCTTTTTGTTAATGAGATGAACTTGATAAGTGGCCATTGGGTTGTCTCCTTTTGGGAAATAGGGTTTAGGGTTTTAGGTACTGGATGCGAGGTGTTGGGTACCAGGTATTGGGCGGGTTTTAAGTAATAACTGGAATCATCCGAAGCAGAATCCTCAACCTGAAACCTGAAACCCGATACCTGCTACCGCCCTACGAACACGCGACGCCCGCAGGGGTACATTCACCAGCTTTGAAAGATTTGCCACAGCTACAGGTGTCGGTGGCGTTGGGATTGGTGAATTTAAAGCCGCTTTCTAGCAGCCCTTCAATGTAATCAACTTCCATGCCGTCGAGGAGGGGGGCACTGATGGGATTGACGTAGACTTTGATGCGGCCATTGTCGAGGATGATGTCATCGGCGTGGGGCGATCGCGCCAGTTTGACTTCATATTCGTAGCCGCTACAGCCACCGTCATTGATGCCAATTCTGACTCCGCCTTCGGGAGAATCTACCTTAGATTTCAAGAAGGTTCGCAAGCGAAGTTCAGCAATTTCGGTGAGGGTAATATTCATCGGAGTTCTCCTTTAGAAAGCAGGAAGGAAGGTGATTACTGGAAGGATTTTTGAGCCCGACAAAGGGATCTTCTTAAACAGGGGCGATCGCACTGATCTGGCGTATTGTGCTGAAACCGAAATTCACAAATGGGCAGTGCTAACAGAACGATGACTAAAAACAGATGTAATATCCACGAGGAACTGAGGAGGAGTCCACAAAGGGCGGCACTGATGAGCAAGACAAATATGAGTTGAATAACTTCATCTTTGCGGTTTTGAAGTTGGTGCAGGGCGATCGCGAAAATCGGCAACCAGACGTACCAGGGCATCAATTTTTCCTCAGCGTGCGGCAGTGGCTAATTGGGGTTCAGCGGTCTTCTTTTGGGGGTGGGGGGAAATGGCTCCACAGACAGGACAATCGGGATCATGGTAGGTGTGCAGTTTGTGGAAATCAGCGCGGGCGAGATCCATCGTCAGCAGTTGGCCGAGCAGCGGCTCACCGAGTCCTGTGATGAGCTTGATGGCTTCCAGCGCCGCGAGGCAGGCGAGGGTGCCCGATACAGCCCCCAGGACGCCGAAGCCCCAGCGATCCCAATCCGGCTTTTCGGGATAGAGGCAGCTCAGGCAGGGGGTCTGACCAGGGACGATGGTGGTCAGGTAGGCCTCCATTGAGTTCATGGCCGCTTCGACCATGGGCTTGCCGTGGCGCACACAGGCCCCATTCAGCAAGTCCCGCTCTGTGAAGTCGAAGGCGCAGTCGAGGGCGATATCGGCGGCTGGCACCAGCTCGTCGATGTTCTCGGCGGTGACGTATTCGCACACCGCTTCGATTTCGATGTCGGGATTCAGCGCCGCCAGGGTTTGCTGGGCCTTGTAGACGCGGGGTTTGCCGACCCAGTCATCGGTCATGAGCACTTGCCGATTGAGATCATCCCGAATCAGGTCGCCACCCCGCACCAGAATCAGCTTGCCCACGCCCGCCACCGCCAGGTACAGCGCCGCCGTGCCACCCAGGCCACCCACGCCGGTGACCAAGGCCGTGGTGTTTTTGAGCTGGAGCTGAGCCGCTTCGCCAAAGCCGGGAAGCTGCATTTGGCGACGGTAGCGTTCGAGTTCGGTGGGGGTGAGGGGCATGGGAGGGGAGTGTGAGGGTGGATGGATGGATGGGTGTGAGGGTGGTCCTTGAACCTTAGACCTTGAACCTTAGTCCCCTCATTCCACTTCGATTTCGGAGACCATTACCACGTTGCTGGGATGTTCCTGGAACACTTTGAACAGCTTTTGTTCGACGGAGGTGGAGGTGGTGAACAGGTTGTAGGCGCTGGCGAGGGCGTCGCGGGTTTGGGTAAAGGTGGTTTCGTCAGCGAGGCTGGCGGCGTCGATGTCGTTTTCGCGGATGAACTGGGAGAATTTCTTCAGGATGTGCAGGCGGTTGACGTTGACGACTTGGGGATCGAAAGGGATGCTGAAAAACTCCAGGTATTCTTCGGCTTGGCTGAGGGTGTTGAAGTTGGCGAGGCTGGGGTTCATTGGGCTTGCTCCAGGGTTTTAAGTTGCTGTTTCAGGTCGCGCAGTTGGCAAAAGATGTCGTAGGTGGCCGCAGCGGCAGCGGGCAGGTCTTCCAAGTCAGCGGGGAGTCCTTCCGCAATGTCGTGCAGGTCCATTTTCATTTGTCCGGCTTTGCTGTTGAGCCGCTTAATTTGTTTTTTCAGCGCGTCGAGGTCGGTGGGGGTAGCGGTGGGCATGGTCGTGGGTGGATGAATGAGTGAGAAAGTTCTGAGTTTTGAATGTTGAGTTTTGAATTGGCGCATCTGCAGTCTTTAACTCAAAACTCAGAACTCAAAACTCTTTTCTGCCTCCTACAAATCGCCAACTGCGGGATACTGCTGCGCCAGCTCAATCCCTTTCTGGACGAGCTTGTCACCTTCTTCGCTCATCTTTTCGAGGGACTTAAAGCCGAAGCGTTGGGCGTCGCGGAGGGTTTTGCTGACGAGGATGAGGCGTCCAGCAAAGACTAAGGCCCAGCCGAAGCCTTCGTGGTTGAGGTCGACGACGACTTGGGCGAGGGAGCCGGTTTCTCGTTCGATGCAGTAGGCGATCGCCCGATAAAACGCCAAGATTCGGCTCTTGGTCAGCGGATCGATGGCTTCTTCGAGGGAAATGTCCTTTTTGTCGGCTTTGGTGACGATGTAGGGCTTGAGCAATAGCTCATCGGCCCAGTTGCGATAGGTGCCGTAGGCGTCGTTGGCACGAATGAGTTGGACGACCGCTTTCAGAAAGGGGGAACCGTCAATCAACGAAGCGGGGGTGAGTTCGGGGGCGGTGGGGGCGAGGCTCATACGATCACTTCCTCCTCGGTTTCGATGTAGTCTTCGTCAAAGTTGGGGGCGAGGGGTGACTGGCGCAGGGCTTTGCGGAGCCAGGGCGGGGGGCTGCCTTGGAGGGTGGTCACGAGGCGATCGAGGACGGTAGCGATCGGCTCTTCGGGATCGGTGGGCTTGATGGGGGTAATGTTTTTGTTAATCAGGCGGGCGGCGGCACCGGGGCCAATGTCGGCGACATAAACGATGGTGCAGTGCTTGAGGGCGTTAAATTTGGGGATGAGTTTGTCTTCGTTGCCGTCTTGCTTGAGGCTGCCGCCAAAGGTGACGGACTCAGCCAGGGTGTAGCCATCGGTGTCGATGTCGTAAATGTCGATTTGTTTGGCAGACCCAAAGTGGGCGTTAATGTAAATCGAATCTTGGGTGGTGAAGGCAATTTTCATCGGGGTCTCCTTTGGAATTTGCGCGGACATGATTGGCGGAAGGATGTACGTTTTCGTCAGGATGTCGGTGGGGCGTAGGGGCGAGTTTTACGGGATGGTGCCACCCTGGCGGCAGGTTTGGGGATTGGCGATCGCTTCGCCGGCACAGGTCATGAACGGGTCGGCAAATCTTTCGCTGCGGTGGAGGGCGGGGTCGAAGGCTGCGCCGACGGGGAAGGGGGGCTGCACGTCGGGGTAGTGGACGGTGCGATCGATGCCGCCGTCGCGCCACTCGTGCACCAGGTCATGCACCCGCTCTTCGTCCGCTTTGAGGAAGATGTTGCCGATCGCGAACAGCATGTCCAACGTGCCGCGATAGCCGACGGTGCAGCGCTGGCCGTTGCCCAACTGATCTAGCAGGGGGAAGCCGTGCAGATAGAGGGGAATGCCGTGGCGACGGGCGACGGGGCGCACTTTGGAGTTGGCGATCCACAGGTCGGCTCCGGCGGCGAGGTCTTCAAAATCTTCGAAGTCACCGATGTAGACCTTGTCGGTGGGCAGGTGCTTCAGCAGGGGCGATTTGGTCGCGGTAACGGCGGCCTGAATTTCGACGCCCGTGGATTGCAGCCACCAGGCCGTGTTGTAGAGCAGGTCGGGTTCCAGCGCGATCGCCACCTTTTTGCGGCCAAAGAAGAAGTGGGTATCGAGCATGGCGTCTTGCACCCGCCGCCGCTGCCGCTGGTACTTTTGGGGCACCTGATAACCGCTGAACTTCGAGAGGATATCGAGGAAGCGATCGACGCCTTCCAACCCGGTGAGCTGGTCGAAGGGAATGGCGGGCGTGTCGAAGCGCTCCGTCAGGATTGCCGCCGCGCCCATCAGACTGCGACCGATGACGAAGGTGACGGCAGACTGGCCGATCGCCTTCAAATCGGCGAGGGGGGTGCCGCCGGTGGTGGTGGTGGCGTAGTTCCCGTCGTCTAAGTGCCCATCCATTGAGGTGGACAGATCCGGCACGACGATCGCCCGCAGGCCAAAGGACTCCACGATTTCCCGCAATTCTTCTACGTCGCCGGGGCCATAGGCCGAACTCATGAGCAGCGTCACCTGCCGCAGGTTCACCTCACCCGGTTCCGGCAGGTCGCGCATCAGACTTTCCACCGCAGCGGCGAAGCCATCTTCCAGGCTGCCTTTATAGTCCGGTGTCGAGGCGAAGACGATGGGCAACTGGAGTTCGGGATGGGCGGTGTGGAACTGCTTCAGGATGCCGTTCATGTCGTCGCCGCGCACTTCCGTCAGCCCCGTGGTGAAGAGGCCGATGAGTTCTGGCTGGGTCTTTTCGATGACGGTCATCAACCCCCCGTCCACGTTCTCATCGCCGCCGAGGATGGTGCTGACTTCGCTCATCGCCGTCGTCGCCAGGGGAATCGATTCCTGGAAGTGGCCGACCAGCAGCACTTTGGCAAAGGCGGTGCAGCCCTGGGAACCGTGGAACAGGGGAATCGCGCCCTGGATCCCGAGGAAGGCGATCGCGGCCCCCAGCGGTTGGCTTTGCTTGAGGGGATTCACCGCCACGGCTTTGCGACGGGCAATGACTGTCGTTACGGGTTCGTCTGGATTAGGCGTCGATTGCTGCTGTAGCGTCTCCAACCGATTGGGAATCCACCAGGCATCCTTGCTCCGCTTGGCCGCTTCCACCTCCCACGGGGCGGGGCGGCGCACTTCCTGCCACACTGGGCTGTGAATGGTTTCGTCCAGTTCCTTCGCCATTTCCACCAGCCCGCCGTAACCCGAATAGGGATTGTGGCGCTCCTGGTTCACATGCAGGAAGGGAATGCGGGCTTTCAGCGCGGTGAACTGGTTACGACCACCAGCGATGAGCAAATCCGCTTGCGTCTGCTCAATGATGCTCAACAGCTCCGGGGCACCGCCTTTTTCGATCGTCAGGCCGCCCTCGCCGAGCAGGGCTTTGATGCGGGCTTTGTCGGCTTCCGTACTTTTTTTGGTGCTGGTGGCGACGACTTTGATGCCCAAATCCTGAGCCGCCGAGAGGATCGACCAGCTCTTGACCCCGCCCGTGGAGATGACCACGCGCTTACCCTGGAGGCGATCGCGATAGGGGGCGAGTTGCTCATCCAGTTGCGCCGTTTCCTGGGCAATCAACGCTTCGACTCGCGCCTGCAAGTTCACATCACCGAGCTGGTAGGCAATATTCCGCAGGCAGCGGTTCATATCTGCTACCCCGTAAAACGACTCTTCGATGTAAGGAATGCCGTAGCGGTCTTGCATCTTGGTCGCCAGGTTGATCAGCGCCTTCGAACAAATCACGATGTTCAGTTTGGCGCGGTGAGCAGCGGCTACCTCGGCGTAGCGGGCGTCGCCGGTAATTTTGGCGAGCACGCGGATGCCGAGCTTATCAAACAGCGGCAATACCCCCCAGAGTTCTCCCGCGATGTTGTATTCGCCAATCAGGTTGATGTCGTAGGGGGTGGTGTAGTCCGGCTCGGCAGTGCCGATGACGCTTTCCAGCAGCGCTTCGCCAGCGAGGCGATTGCCCAGGTTTTTACTCCCTGTAAAGCCCGCCGCATGCACCGGAATCACCGGGAGCGCAAATTTCTCCGCAGCGGCCTTGCACACGGCATCCAGGTCATCGCCGATCAGCGCCGTCACGCAGGTCGAGTACACAAACACCGCCGCCGGACTGTAGCGCTCTTTGACATCCTGAATCGCTTTGTAGAGCTTCTTTTCACCCCCCATGATGATGTCGTTTTCGCTCAGGTCGGTGGTGAAGCCCATTTTGTAGAGCAGGGGACCCGAGGAGAGACTGCCCCGCCCGCCCCAAGAGTTGCCCGCACAAGCGATCGGGCCGTGTACCAGGTGGGCCGCGTCCGTGATCGGCACGAGGGTAATGCTAGCGCCGTCAAAGGCGCAACCGCCCTGAGCCGCACCAGGTTTGGCCTGTTGCTGACACGCCTTGTTGTGACCTGTCCCACTTTTTTCATGGTTATGCTCACAACCCGGCTGGGTCAGGAGTTCGCTGATTTTGGGCTTGGAGGAGGTCATGGTGGGGAGGGTGTGAGGGTGAATGGGGGACGGGGTGATGGGTATTGGGTATTGGGTTTTAGGTATTGGGTACGGAGCTAACACCTAGTACCTAGAACCTAGAACCTGTTCCCTATTCCCTCGGTTTCGACAGGTCTTCGGCGGGTTCCAATTCCAGGCCCAGGCAACCGACGATGCGGTTGCTACCCAGAAAATGCACGGAATAGATGTAGGCAGTTTGCAGATAGGTGCCGACGCCGATGACGTAGCCTTCTTCGCCGGGTTCGACTAGGGGCTTGCCGGTCGGTTCACCGGGGAAAGTGCCGTCATTGCGGATTTTCTTGGTGACGCGCACTTTCTGATCGAGGTCGTAGGTGGGGGGAAGGTGGAGTTCGGGGTCGCCGAGTTTCATGGCAGAGGAGAGGGTGGTGGAGTAGGTGAAGTAAGTGGGGTAGATGGAGTAGGTGAGGTGGGTGGAGTAGGTGGGGGCGGTGAAGGTAAACACTCACCCACTCACCTACTCATCACCTCACCTACGCTCCTACCGGATCAGGTCGAAGGAGATGTCGGTTTCTCCAGCGATGTTGGTGTTGAGGTCAGCCTGCTCCAGAATCGTATTGACGATCCAGTTGAGCTGGTTGATGGCCCCGTTGTAGCCGAGGGTGGCGTAGCGGTGCATGTGGTGGCGATCGAAGATCGGGTAGCCGATGCGGACGAGGGGGGTGCCCGTGTCGCGCCACAGGTACTTGCCGTAGCTGTTGCCGATGAGCAGATCGACCGGCTCAGTGAACATCAAGGACCGGAGATGCCACAGATCCTTGCCGCCCCAGATGGTCGCGCCCTGTCCGTAAGGACTAGCAGCCAGGATTTCGCGCAGCTCTACCTCAAACTTATCGATGGTGTTCGTCACCACGATGTGAGTGGGTTCAGCGCCCAATTCCAGCAAGAAGTTGACGAGGGTGATCACATGATCCGGGTCACCGTAAAGGGCGACTTTCTTCCCATGAATCCAGGCTTGGGAATCGGTCATGGCGTCAACGGCGCGACCGCGTTCCTCTTGCAGTTCCTTGGGAATGGGCTTGCCCGTGACTGCCGACAGGTTCATCAAGAATTCATCGGTACCTTTGATACCAAAGGGCCGGAAATTGTAGATTTGCTGGCCGCTTTCTTTCGCCAAAAACTCCTGAGATTTCGGGGTGCTGTACTTCTGGAAGAAGTAGCTGCCTTCGGCGTTGATGCTGTCAGCGGCGTCTTCTAGAGTGGTGAGGCCGTGGTACATCTGAAACTCACCTGTATTGGGAGAATCAAAGGTATCAGAGTTGTCTGACAGGATGGTGTAATCCACGCCGAACAGGCCGAGAATGCGCTTCAGCTCGCGGGTATTACCGATGTAGGGGTCAAAGCCTAAGTTAAAGTTGAACTTACCGTTCGTTGTTTCGGCTTTCTTGTCCTTGGTCAAGGCAGTGAGAATGCCCTTCAGCATGTTGTCGTAGCCCGTGATGTGGGAACCGACAAAGCTGGGAGTGTGGGCAAAGGGCACGGGCAGCTCTTCAGGAATGTGGCCTTCCTGCTTGGAGGTGGTAATGAAGGCCCCCAGGTCATCCCCAATCACCTCTGCCATGCAGGTGGTGCAGAGGGCAATCATCTTGGGCTTATACAGCGCGTAGGAGTTTTCCAAGCCCTGCTTCATATTGCTGAGGCCGCCAAACACCGCCGCATCCTCAGTCATTGAGGAGGAGACTGCTTGGAATGGCTCTTTGTAGTTTCGGGTAAGGTGGGTGCGGAAGTACGCGACGCAGCCCTGGGAACCGTGACTATAGGGCAAGGTGCCTTCAAAGCCAGAGGCGACAAAGAGTGCGCCTAGCGGTTGGCAAGCTTTCGCCGGGTTAATGCTCAAGGCTTCACGGGCAAAATTCTTTTCGCGGTAGTCCCAAGACTTAGTCCATTCGGCAGTTTCAGCGATCTGTTCGGGGCTGTAAGCACCTTCAAACTCCCGCTTGCGGGCAAACAGATCCTTGTACTCTTGGGTCTGGAACAGCTTAAAGTGATCCTTGATATTGAGGTCCTCAGGGGCAGCGCCCTCAGTGGTCTTTTGGGTGTTGTCGAGATTGTCAGTCATGGTGCTCTCCTGTTGGGAGGATGGTGAGTGAAGGGAAAGGGCGGGGCAGGGGGTCAGGGTGGTTGGGTTATAGGTCTTGGGTATTAGGTTTTAGGTTTTGCCTAGTCCCTAATACCTAGTACCTAGCACCCAATACCCAGCTCCCAACTACTCAGCCCAAGGGGTGTTAATCAAACTCCAGGTGGGGTTGTTGATGGCCAGATCCATGTCACGGGCGAAGACTTCGAAGCCTTGGTAGCCGTGGTAGGGGCCGGAGTAATCCCAGGAGTGCATCTGACGGAACGGTAGGGCCATCTTCTGGAAGACGTACTTCTCTTTGATGCCAGCAGCGATCAGGTCGGGCTTGAGTTTCTTGGCAAATTCTTCGAATTCATAGCCGCTGATGTCGTCGTAGATGAGCGTGCCTTCTTTGACGTACTCGGTGGTGCGCTTGTAGTCGTCGCCGTGGCCAAACTCATAGCCCGTGCCGATGACTTCCATGCCCAGGTCTTGGAAGGCGGGGACAACGTGACGGGGACGCAAGCCGCCGACCATCAGCATCACGGTCTTGCCTTCTAGGCGCGGACGGTATTTGGCGATGATCTGATCCATGCGGGCTTGGTTTTCCGCAATCACTTTCTCAGCGTTGGCTTGGATGGTTTCGTCAAACTGAGCGGCGACCTTGCGGAGGGATTTGGCGATTTGGGTGGGGCCAAAGAAGTTGTACTCCATCCAACCGATGCCGTATTTCTCTTCCATGAAGCGGCAGATGTAGTTCATCGACCGATAGCAGTGGATGAGGTTCATCTTGGCCAGGGGAGTCAGGGCGACTTCATTAAAGGTGCCATCCCCTGAGAATTGACACAAAATGCGGAGGCCGATGTCTTCGAGCAGTTTGCGGCTAGGCCAGGCGTCTCCACCAATGTTGTAGTCGCCGATGATGTTGACATCGTAAGGAGTGGATTCGAAGCCTTCGGGCAGTTTGCGATATTCTTCGGCTTTGGGGAGGACCCAGTCGCGCACGGTGTCGTTAGCAATGTGGTGGCCGAGGGATTGCGATACGCCCCGGAAGCCTTCACAGCGAACGGGAATCACGGGCTTGCCGGTTTCTTTCGCTTTTTGACGGGCAACGGCTTCGATGTCGTCGCCAATGAGACCCACAGGACATTCGGATTCAATCGTGGTGCCCTGGTTCAACGGAAAGAGGCTTTCCACTTCATCGACGATCTTGGCGAGCTTTTTGTCGCCGCCAAACACGATGTCGCGTTCTTGGAAGTCGGAGGTGAACTGCATGGTGCCGAAGCTATCGACGCCGGTATTGCCGACGTAGTAGTTACGCCGACCGGCCCAGGAGTAGTAGCCGCAACCGACGGGACCGTGGCTCAGGTGAACCATGTCTTTGACCGGCCCCCAGACCACACCCTTGGCTCCGGCAAAGGAGCAGCCTCGGGTGGTCATCACGCCAGGTAAGGACTTTTTGTTGGATTTGACACCGCAGTCGGAAGCTTCGGCTTCGGTGACATCAAGGTGCTTGGCGCGGCTCTTTTGGGCTTTCGCAGGGTAGGCTTCTAGGACCTCCTGGATGAGCTCTTTTCTGTCGTCTACTGTGGCCATAATGCCCTCTCAATATGCGTAGGAAGTGAGTGTTGGAAATGCAATCGGATGTCTAAGGGCAGGGTCTAACGGCGCGGTGGGGGTGCCCTGGTCGCTGGCTCGCAAGTGTTTTGGCCATGCCACCGAACCGCTAGACCTGATCTGCTTTAGACGGCGGCGACGGTGGTGTCTTCCGCGAGTGCTTTCTGGTAGTCGGCGTCGCTGTCGAGGATGCCGAATTCAATCAACAGATCTTCCAGTTCGTCCATGGAGATGGGCGTGGGGATGGTGAGATTCTTGTTGTTGATGATCTTGTCGGCGAGTTGCGCGTATTCTTGAGCCTGCTGGCTGTCGGGAGCGTACTCGTTGACCGTCATGCGGCGCAGTTCGGCGTGTTGGACTACGTTGTCGCGGGGGACAAAGTGGATCATTTGGGTGTTGAGCTTGGCCGCTAGGGCTTCGATCAGCTCAATTTCCCGGTCGGTATTGCGGCTGTTACAAATGAGGCCGCCGAGTCGGACGCCACCGGATTGGGCATATTTCAGAACGCCTCGGGCGATGTTGTTGGCCGCATACATGGCCATCATTTCACCGGAAACGACGATGTAGATTTCCTGGGCTTTGCCTTCCCGAATGGGCATGGCGAAACCGCCGCAAACTACGTCGCCGAGTACGTCGTAGGAAACGAAATCGAGGTCTTCGTAAGCGCCTTCTTCTTCGAGGAAGTTGATGGCGGTGATGATGCCCCGACCGGCACAGCCGACGCCGGGTTCTGGGCCGCCGGACTCAACGCACTTGACGCCGCGATAGCCGACTTGCAGTACCTGGTCAAGTTCGACATCTTCAACGGCACCGAGTTCGGCGGCCAGTTGCAGTACGGAGGTTTGGGCTTTGCTGTGCAGCATCAGGCGGGTGGAGTCGGCTTTGGGGTCACAGCCGACGATCATGATGCGCTGTCCTTTTTCGGCCATGGCGGCCAGGGTGTTTTGGGAAGTGGTGGATTTGCCAATGCCGCCTTTGCCGTAAAACGCGATTTGTCGCATGGTGGAGATTCTCCTTAGCTTTGCAATGTAGTGAGTGAAATCGGGGCTAGCGGGTTTTGAGACTGGATGAAACTTGCGTAACGACCCGCTGTTTTGAAACTGTTTGGGAGGTCAGGGCAGGGTTGATGGAGTGCGGTGTGGATCACGGAAGGGTGAATCCCTGCCCTTGCTGTCTGGTGTCTGCTGTCTGCCGCACTGGTGTGGACGTTGGTGGGTCCCTTCCGGGATGGGTTTGCGAGGTTTGAGAGTTCATGGGTGGATGGGTGTGAGGGTGGATGGGTTCAGGGTGGGTCCTTAAACCGTTTAGATCGCTTCGACGGTGAGAGTGGGGAGGACGCGATCGCGTAACTGAGCGGCGATCGCGTACTTGATGGTGTCGCCACTGCTGGCGCAGCCGTTGCAGGCTCCTTGCAGTTTGACCAGGACGCGATCGCCGTCGACGTCGTGGAGTTCGACATCGCCGCCGTCGGCGATCAAGACTGGGCGGATTTCTTCGTTGATCACCTGTTGGATGAGGGTGATTTTTTGCAGCGTCGTCAGGGTGCGAACGGGAGGTTCGGCGACAGCGGTGGCGGCGGTTTCTTGTTTCAGCGCGACCGAGGCGGCGACGCGGACGGGTTCCGCGGCTTCTTTCTGTACTTCGATGAGCACATCTTCGATACCCGCAAGGCAGGAGCCGCAGCCGCCACCCGCTTTGATGTAGTTGGTGACTTGCTCCACGGTTTGCAGGTCGTTTTCGAGGATGAAGCGGCGCACTTTGTTTTCGGTGACGCCGAAACACTTGCAGAGCAGGGTGCCTTCGTCATCGTCGTCGGGGTGCTCGACTTCGATACCGCGATATTTATAGATGGCGGCTTCCAGGGCTTCTTGCCCCATCACGGAGCAGTGCATTTTGGCTTCGGGCAGGCCGCCGAGGTAGTCTGCGATCGCGTGGTTGTTGACCGTCAGCGCTTCGTCTAGGGTTTTGCCCTTGATGATTTCGGTGAGGGCAGAGGAAGAGGCGATCGCGCTGGTGCAACCAAAGGTCTGGAACCGCGCATCGAGTATCTGGTCGGTCGAAGCTTGAATCTTCAGGTGCAGTCTGAGGGCATCGCCGCAGGCAATACTGCCCACCTCGCCAAAGACCACGGCCACATCGGGCTCGTTGCCGTCTTCAATGGCTCCTTGATTAACGGGGTTGTAGAAGAGGTCGAGTACTTTTTCGGAATAATCCCACATGGCTTTTTTGGGGTAAGAGGGTGGATGGGTAGCAGGGTGGTTGGTTGAAGGAAAGAAGTTTTGAATTCTGAATTTGCGGTCAACTCAAAACTGAGAACTCATCACTTAAGTTGCCAGCGCCACATCCCGTTCTTGCAGCCAACCGGCCTGGTCGCTGTTGAAGGGCGACAGGGCGCGGAGGCGTTCGACGATTCCCGGCATGACGTCCAGCACCTGTTGGATTTCGGCTGCGGTGGTGAAGCGGGAGAGGCTGAACCGGATGGAGCCGTGCAGGATGGTGTAGGGCAGGCCCATCGCCATCAGCACATGGGAGGGATCGAGGGAACCGGAGGTACAGGCGGAACCGGAGGAGGCGCAGATGCCTTCGCGGTTGAGCATGTAAAGGATGGCTTCGCCTTCGATGTACTTGAAGCCAATGTTGGTGGTGTTGGGCAAACGGGGCGAGTGGCCGCCGTTCACTTCGCAGTCGGAAATATTGGCGAGCAGTTCGCGTTGCAGCCGATCCCGGAGTTCGGTTTCTGAGGGGACGGACCCCTTCGAGGGGTCCGTCCCCTGGGCTAAATCCAACGCAGCGAGTTCAGCGGCTTTACCCAGGGCGACGATGCTGGCAACGTTCTGCGTCCCGGCGCGGCGGCCTCGCTCTTGATGCCCGCCGAGGAGGAAGGGGCGGAAGCGGAAGCCTTTGCGGACGTACAGGGCACCGATGCCTTTGGGGGCGTGCAGCTTGTGGCCGGAGAGGGTCAGCAGGTCGATCGCGCTCCGGCTCATATCCATGGGTAGCTTGCCGACCGCCTGCACTGCATCGACGTGGACGGTGGCACCGTACTCTTTAGCCATCAGGGCGATCGCCTCTACCGGGAAGACCACCCCGGTCTCGTTGTTGGCGTACATCGTCGTCACCAGTGCCGTACCGCCCGTCAGCGCCGCTTCCAGCTCCATCAAGTCGAGCTGGCCCTGGCGGTCAACGGAGAGGTAGGTGACGTCGTAGCCTTTCTTTTCCAGGTGCTTGCACACTGCAAGAATGGCGGGGTGCTCGACGGCAGTAGTAATGATGTGGCGCTTCTCGGGCTGTGCGGCGAGGGCGGCGTGAATCGCGGTGTTGTTGCCTTCGCTGCCGCAGCTATTGAAGATGATTTCCGTATCTTGCGCCCCGAGCAGACTGGCAACCTGGCCACGCGCCTCATCCAGCGCGGTTTTCACCTGCCCCCCAAAGCTGTGCATCGAGGAAGGATTGCCGTAAAACTCGCTCAGGTAGGGCCACATGGCGTCGAGAACAGCGGGGTCGATTTGGGTCGTAGCGTTGTTATCGAGATAGACAACCATTGGGCAAGCTCCGGGTGGGTAGAAGGGTGGGGAATTGGCCAGTTTTGAGTGTTGAATTTTGAGTTTTGAGTTAGGCGGACAATTCAAAATTCAAAACTGAGAACTCAAAACTTATGAAGTGTTTACGACGTGACAGATCGCTCTCCCTGCAACCGATTCAGGGTTTCGGCGTAGCGATCGAACCAGGTGTTCCAGTATTGGGGTTTGGCGGTTTGCTTGAAGCGCTGAGCGATGTGGGCGTAAGTGGCAAACCAGGTTTCCCAGTAGTCGGTGGAGGTGGTGGAGATCGCCTCAATACAGCCATGACTGGTGGGACAGGTGGCCCAGCACTGGGGCACGCTATAGCTACCGACACATTGGTTGCAGAGGCTTTCGTCAATTTTGAATTGGGTGCCATCGGCCTTAATCGCCCCCGTTGGGCAGGCTGGAACACAGCGTTGGCAACCGATGCAATTAGAGGTGATGGCGTAAGTCATGATGAATAGGAGGTAAAGAGTAAAGGATGCAAGCTTCAGAATTAGTCGAGTTTTGAGTGTTGAATTTTGAGTTTTTAGTGAGTCAAGCAATTCAACACTCAAAATTAAGAACTCAAAACTAAATCGCCTTAGCTGCTTCGGTGACCGCTCCCGCGAGGAAGGCTTGGTCGTAGTACTTGCGGGCGATCGCTTCAATCACGCCGTAATCTTCCACCACTTCAATGCCCGCTGCCTGAATCGCCTTTTGCGGACAGGGGCCAATCTTCAAGGCGAGAATGGCTTTGCAGTCAGCAATGGTCTTGAGAATGCCGTCGAGGGCCGCCTCTTCGCCATACCCGCCCTGGCAGTAGTCGGCAATCTTGCGGTGACCGATGAACTTGGCTTCTGCCGCATTCACCTCGTAAATCATGAACTCCTTGGCATGGCCAAAGTGTTGATTGACCAGACCCCCGCCTTTACTGGCGACGGCAATCAAGACCTGCGGGCTGTCCGGGCGGGCTTCATGCGTTCCTGCCCCTGCCGTCGCCAGCTCCTTAGCGGCTTTCACCTTGTCTTTGAACTGTTGAATACCGATGTGGACGGCTTGCCGGGTTTCTAAGCTGTAGTCCACCGGCATTTCCATAAACTTCTCTTTGGTGAATTCCTGGCTGCGATCTTCACCCAGCAGGCCCACGGCATCGGCCCGACACTGACGGCAGTGGCGCATCAGCTTCATATTGCCGGAACAATTGTCCTGAACCGCTTTCAGCTCTTTGGGAGTAGGGCCAGGTTGACCGTTCAAGCCAAAGTAGGTGCCGTGCTCCGGAGCCGAAATCAGCGGCATAATGTTGTGCAAGAAGGCACCCCGCTCTCGGATGGCGGCGTTGACTTCTGGCATGTGCTCGTCGTTGATACCAGGAATCAACACTGAGTTCACTTTGCAGAGGATGTCAGCCTTTTGCAGGGCTTCCAAACCTTCCATCTGGCGCTGATGCAGGATTTTCACCCCATCAATGCCGCGATAGCGACGGCGGCGATAGTGCACCCAGGGATAAATCTTGACCCCAATTTCGGGGTCAACCATATTAATGGTGATGGTGACGTGGTCAATGTTGAGGGCTTTGATGCGATCCACGTAGTCCGGCAGCATCAGGCCATTGGTCGAGAGGCACAACTTAATGTCAGGGGCCTGTTCTCGAACTAGCTCAAAGGTGCGGAAGGTCTTTTCGGGATTCGCCAGCGGATCACCCGGACCCGCGATACCGAGCACCGTCATTTGAGGAATCTTACCGGCGACCACTAACGCCTTGTGGGCGGCTTCTTCGGGGGTCAGCAGTTCGCTCACGACACCGGGGCGGCTCTCGTTGGCGCAGTCATATTTCCGATTGCAGAAGTTGCATTGAATGTTGCAAGCGGGGGCCACAGCGACGTGCATTCGGGCGTAGTGGTGGTGGGCTTCTTCGCTGTAGCAGGGATGGTTTTCGATGCGAGCCCGCATCTTGTCATCCATCTCTTTGGGTTGACCGGAGGTAGTGCAGCCGCAGTTGCTACCTTTGGCAGATTTCACTTGGGTCTGGGTCTTCGTCAGGGTAATGTCGAGGGTCGGGTCGGTGGTGAGTTGGGCGTTAGGTGGCGTCATGGGCTCTCAGGGTGGGTGGGGTCCAGTCACGCCGCGATTTAGGGGTCGCATGTTTCCTAAAACTGGAATCCGGTTTACCGCTTATACACAGATAGGAGATGAGACATCTCTCTATCCGGTGGTGATAAATCGTGAGGTCGAACCGGATTCTGCTTAGGGGTGATCGGGATTACTGAAGAGGCTTTCCGAGTGGTTTGGGTGAGCACTTCGCTAACGGGATAGCTAGGGAAGGCGTTAAGGGTGGAAACCTCTGAAATCTCTTTCAGCGCGATAACCGTTTGGCGTTGAAGGAGTTATAGCAACCGCCTTAACCTTGATTTGGGTAGAAGTCCCCATAGGATTTATTAAGTGATTAGGGCTGTACTCAATCGCTGTAAGCCCCTTCAAACAAGCGGCAATCTTTTTTTCGAGTTCGGGGGACGAGCATTTCTCACGGGATGCCCTAGCATTTTAATGACCTCGTCCGACCTTTTATGCACTCAGTCAAAACCCTATGCTTTCAAGCTTTTGGGGGGATCTACCCAGTCCTCTGAGTGAAAACACCTGAGTACTCAAGCGGTTTTTTTTGGTTAAGGTCGATACCCTTTAAAGGAGATTTAAAACCCGCTATAAACTCGTCTGTATCACATGTTTCTTTTCTCTCAATTGTTTGTCAGGGGCTTCATACTTTTAGGTAAAGAAGTGTTAATTTGGCGGCGGCAATTACGGGGGCGAGACGATATACCCAGACTTTTTGGAGAATTCTTTGTCAGAACACCGATGGAGCTTAATCGCGATCGCAGTTCTCGATATCCCATTGGGTGCCTGTAGAACTGTTGGCCGTTGAGCGATCGCCCCTCCCCTCCATAGCCCTACTCAACTCGTGAAGAAGACTACGGGCTTTGAGAGAGCGGAAAATTCCACGATATGCTTACCTACGCAGGCTTTCGATGAGTTCATGGATAAAACCGACCTGGCATTCACCCCAGCGCTAGAGCAAGCCCATTTGATTCGCCAAAAGCTGATCTCACCGCTGGAGTTGGCCGAATTGTATCTAGAGCGCATTGAGCGCTTGAATCCGATGCTGGGCAGCTACTTCACCGTGATGGGGGAAGCGGCGATCGCCGACGCGCAACACAAAACCGAACAGCTAGCCACCACTGACCCCACTGCCCTGCCCCCCTTCTTTGGGGTGCCGCTGGCCGTCAAAGACCTGAATCCCATCGCGGGCGTGCCCTGCTCCTACGGTCTGGCTGCCGCCAAAAATCGCGTTGCCGAAAGGGACGACGGGCTGATTCCCCGCTTGCGGGACGCGGGCTTCGTCATTTTGGGCAAAACCGCCACCGCCCAACTCGGCTCCTTTCCCTATACCGAAGCGCCCGGCTTTTTGCCCACCCGAAATCCGTGGAACCTGGCCTATACCGCTGGTGGGTCAACGGGGGGTGGGGCGTCGGCCTTGGCCGCAGGGTTGTGCGCGATCGCCCAGGGCTCTGATGGCGGCGGGTCGCTGCGGGGTCCGGCATTTTGTTGTGGCCTGGTGGGCATGAAGCCCTCACGGGGTCGCGTCAGTTTTGCCCCGATCGGCGAGCGGCTGGAGGGGTTGGCAAGCAACGGCCCCCTGGGGCGGACGGTGGCGGATACGGCAGCTTTATTAGATGTCATGGCGGGCTACGTGGAAGGCGATCCCTACTGGTTGCCATCGCCCGAAAGCAGTTTTCTCTCCGCGACGCAAGGGGAACCGCCCGCCCTCAGGGTCGGCTTCTTCACTGGCGTTGCCCCGATTGGCGAAGCCAGCGACGAGTGTAAGCAAGCAGTCCTCGATGTGGCGCAGCATTTAGAGTCCTTAGGGCATACGGTCGAAGCTTTGCCGCCCCCCGATTTATCAGAGTTGATTGAACCGTTTACCATTGCCTGGCAATGTGTGCTGGCCGAAGCGAATGTGCCCTTCTTTGTGTTGGAAAAAATGAATCGTTGGCTGCTCTGGCGGGCCTGGCGAATTGGTAGCGGTCGGTACCTGCGGGCGGTCACCAGGTTGCAAGTCGTCTCTCGCCAAATTGTGCAGCAATTTCAGGACTACGACATCGTACTCGCCCCGGTCTATATGCATTCCACCATTCGCGTCGGGGAGTGGCAGTCGCTTCGCTGTGGTCAAATTTTGGACAACATCATCAACTGGATTGCCCCCTGCCCCCCTTTCAATGCCAGCGGTCAACCGGCGATCGCCATTCCCACCGGGTTTACCGACAATGGCCTCCCCATCGGTGTGCAACTCATTGGTCGCCCCGCCGCCGATAGCACCGTGCTCGCGATCGCCGCCCAACTAGAGAAGACTTATTTTCAAAATCGCGATCGCCCTCAGCTCGCCCTGTAAGGAATCAGGATTTTATAAAATCCAAGTTTTGTCGGGCAGGCATCTTGCCTGCTCTTGGACAGCTGTCTCGGCTGTCCACACTTAATTAAATTCCCATTCCTAAGTAGGTGAACATCAATAAACGATGTTGCAGGGTGCTGTTAGGCGAAGCCGTAACGCGCCATTCCCCAAGGATGTGATGCGTTACGGCTTCGCCTAACACATCCGACAAATAATTCAGCCCATCTACTTAAACATTGGCAGAAGGGGGGGCGAAGCGTTTTCGCACACCCAAAACGGGTCGTAACTGGAAAGTGGTTTCTCAAAGGCCGCCACGACCACCCCCTCACCCACCCGCTCGTCGCCGCGCAAACCAGGTCTGCAACTGCTCTCGGCACTGCGGTGCCAAAATGCCATTCAGCACAGTTAAGCGATGGTAGGCAGCCGCACTATCAGGAATATTCAACACCGATCGCACGGCCCCCGCCTTGAAATCATCGGCCCCATACACCAGCAGACTAACCCGACTGAGGGCGATCGCCCCAGCACACATGGGACAAGGCTCCAGCGTCACATACAGGGTGCAGCCCGTGAGGTTCCAGTGGCCACGACGCTGCCCCGCTTGCCGCAGCGCCAACACTTCCGCATGGGCCGTGGGGTCATGGTGACGTTCTCGAAAGTTACCCGATTCCGCCACTAAGCCATTCTGCTCATCCACCACGATCGCCGCCACGGGGACTTCCCCCGCCGCCCCCGCCACCTCGGCCAAGGCTAAGGCTCGTTCCATCCACCGCCGGTGGCGCTGGTACGTTTCATCCAGAGCCGACAGCCCCATCATGAGTCACCCTTAAACGCTAACCGCCAGTTCCGCTGGTTCAATGAGCCCTTGCGCCAGTTTTTGAATATTTGCTTTGATGGCGGTGGCCGACCGCTGTAGGGCAAACCGTTGGTGATCATTGAGCGTGAGTTCCAGTACCGCTTCTACACCCTGTTGCCCAATGCGACAGGGCACCCCGATGTAGACATCGTACAAGCCATACTGTCCGGTCAAATAGGTGGCGGCTGGCAACAGGCGATGACGATTCAGCAGCAGCGCTTCGACTAGCAAATAAATTGATGCCGCCGGAGCATAATAAGCCCCGCCGGTTTTTAGCAAGTTGACGACTTCCGCCCCGCCATTGCGAGTCCGCTCTACCAACCGCTCAATGGTCGGCGCATCTAGCAGTTCGGTTAACGGCACACCGCTGACCGAGGCATAGTCAGGCAAGGGCACCATCAAGTCGCCGTGCCCCCCTAGCACGAGCGCTGAGACATCTTCTGGCGGCACATTGAGCTCCATCGCGATAAAGGTGCGAAAGCGCGCCGAATCTAAAATGCCCGCCATGCCAATCACCTGGGTCGCCGGGAGACCGCTCGTTCGCCACGCCAGATAGGTCATCACATCCAGCGGATTAGTCACCATCACCAATTTGGCCTGGGGGGAGTAGGCGATCGCCTGCCTCACCGTATTCACCACAATTTGACCATTTACCTGCATCAGGTCGTCACGCGACATACCTGGTTGCCGAGGTTTGCCCGCTGTCACCACCACAATGTCTGATCCGGCAGTATCTCGATAGTCATTGGTGCCGACAATCCGTTGCGGGCGCATTTCCAGACCGCTAGCCTCAGTCAAGTCGAGGGCAATGCCTTGAGGCCGACCTGCGACGATGTCAATCAGCACAACGTCAGCTAAATGGGTATCTAAAATTCGTTTAGCGAGAGAACTGCCCACATTACCCGCTCCTACGACAGTCACTTTAGGCACATATCGCAGTTGCACATTGGATAGTTGATTCATCATTACCCCTCCAGCAGCAACATTTTTTGCTGCAAACCGAGGAACGCAACGGCCCACCTGGCAGAGCCAAGTGCGCCGAAGAATATTCCATTTTTGATATTGTCTGTATCAATTATGACAATTTAATCATCGGTGCGTCATGAAACCTTAACGCTTCTTACCGACTTATTTGGATAATGACATGCGCTCTACTCGGCCGTGGTCCGCCCACTGCGGCGCTCTGCTCTTTGCGTACGCCTTCACTCGGGCCAATCGGCCTCTGGCTCTGCGGCTTGTGGCAGGGGCTGGGGCGTTGGCTCGTACGGCTGCGGTGAAGGCAGTAGCTCCAGTTGACCAGTCCGGCGGGGTGGCGATTGCAGGCGACGTCGGCGAGAGATGCCTTCCTCGCTGGTCTCTTCGGCGATGACTTCGTAGAGAATGGCTCGCTTGCTTCCTGACCCTTTGCGCAAGATGCGCCCCAAACGCTGAATATATTCCCGAGTGGAGCCCGTCCCCGAGAGCATAATGGCGATCCCGGCATCGGGCACGTCGACCCCTTCGTTGAGAACCTGAGAAACCACCAGGATGGGATATTCGCCACTGCGAAATTTTTCCAAAATGGCCTGACGCTCTTTCACGGCGGTCTGATGGGTGATCGCGGGGATCCAAAAATCTTCGGAAATGCGATACACCGTAGCGTTGTCAGCCGTGAAAATGAGACAGCGTTCGGGAAAATGCTGTGCCAATAGTTCTTCCAGCACTTTCAGTTTGCCTGCCGTGCCGAGGGCGATCGCCTTTGATTCCCGATGCGCGAGCATCGCCCGCCGGCCTGCCGCCGATTGCGCACTCGCCTGCACAAATCGTTGCCAGCCTTCCAGACTGCCTAACCAAATATTGGCGTCCTGCAAAAATTGATTGCGCTGTTGAATCAGCGTTTCGTAGCGCTGTTGTTCCTCGGCACTGAGGGATACTTTGATGTGCACCACTTCATAAGGGGCCAGAGTATCTCCCGCTAACTCGTGGGGCTGTTTTTGATAAACAATGGGGCCAAGCAAATGATTCAAGTCGTCATGGCGACCGTCGGCGCGATCGGGCGTGGCGGTCAGCCCCAGGCGGTAGGGGGCAATCGAGTATTCGGCAATGACGCGGTTAAAGTCGCTGGGCAGATGATGACACTCATCGCAGATCAGCAGTCCATACTGGTTGCCCAACGTTTCGGCGTGAATGGCGGCACTATCGTAGGTGGCGACCAAGACGGGGGTGCGATCGCGCGCCCCGCCCCCCAACAGCCCGACCTCGACACCGGGAAAGACTTGCAACAACTGGTCATACCATTGGTGCATCAAATCCAGGGTAGGAACGGTAATCAGGGTGCTGCGAGGAGTCGTCTGCATCGCGAGGTAGGCCAGGTAGGTTTTACCTGCCGCTGTGGGCAAAACCACCACGCCCCGCCATCCCTGCTGAATCCAGGCGTCTAGCGCTGCTTGCTGATGCGGATACGGCTGCAGGGGAGTTTGGAGCTTGAGGGGAACCGGCTCAAACTCAGCGACTTGATCAGTAAAGGCGACCTGTTCTCGCCTTAAGGCTTCGACTAGCGGGCGATACTGATGGGCCGGAATGCGAAAGCGTTCGATGCGATCGTCCCAGGTTGCAAAATTGACCCACGCTTTCCCCCGAGGGGGTGGATGCAAAATCAGGGTACCGCGATCAAAGGTTAAATGGGGAGTTCGGGCCATTAGTCAGCGAAGAACACTCCCGCCATTCTAAAGAGCCAGCGCCCATTGCTTCAGTTTTTGTTGCTGCAGCTTTATGGCTGTTGCGAATGACCGCTTGAATCTCTGGGCTACTGAGGACCACACTAAAGTTAGGGTCCGTTTGCACCATCACGCGATAAAGACTAGGATTTACCGCGATCGCATTTCTCAGCCAGCGAGCGGCAGGAGCAGCTTTGCCTTGCAAGGCAAAGGTCGATGCCTTGCCATACCAGGCATTCGGATTCGGTACTCGGCACCGCAGTGAGCGGTCAAAACTAGCCAGGGCGTCTCGAAAACGATATAGCTTATTCAGCATGACGCCGCGATAGGTCCAGGCGTAGTAGCAGTTCGGTTTAATCGCCACCGTGGTGTCTAAGCAACTCAGCGCATCATGGTAACGTCGCATAGCCGCCAGGGCGATCGCCCGGTCATACCAGGCGTAATAATTATCGGGTTCCTGCTGAATCAGTTGGTTAAAGCAATCCGCCGCTGCTGGATAGCGATTCAACCGCAGTAAGGCATTGCCCCGATTGAGCAAGGCTCGGGAATCGGGGCCGTCAAGGGCGATCACGCGATCGAAACTGGCTAATGCCGCCTCAAAGTCTGATTTTTTGGCCTGGGCCACCCCCTGACCATGCCACGCTCTAGCCTGATGGGGAGCTAGACGAATGGCCTGCTGAAAACTGACTAAGGCTAAATCATATTGTCCGAGTTCACAGAGGGCATATCCCTTCTCTATCCACGCGTTGACATCTGCTGGATTAACCTCTAAAACCCGCTCATAGCGGTCGATCGCGGAACGGTAACGACCGGCATTTAAGAGGGCACTAGCCTGACCATGCCAAATATGAGTTTTCGGGGTTTGAGAAACAGTCACGGCAGTAAGGGGGAAAGTTGCACCAACAATCAGCCAAACCAGAGAGATGCCTTAGTGACAACTGGCCTCTTTAGCAGTCAGACACCTCGGATACAGCCTTTTTCAGTCACGTCAGACCAAGGCACCGAATAAATCCCTTCGGGTCGGAGATTAAATTCGCCTCAGCCAGAAAAAATGCTGTCACCGCTAGCGCCGCCACCATGAGACACGTTTAGAAACTAACTATCTACTCAGTTATTGTTCCTTTAATGTATCCTGGCTGACTCTACCGCTGATAGTCGCGAGAATCATTCTTCTTGAAGAATTTATATAGCCAGCTTCTAGTTTTACAAAAATGCGAGTTTTCTACGAGTTTATTCCTCTAGGAAAATTTATCGCTATCAATTTGATCGCTGTCTCCGTAAAAATCAGTAGCTTTACTGGGCTGAAATCCTAAGACATAAAATAGGGTTTTTCATCGGCTCATCGCCGGTATCGCGCAGCCTAAAAGTACGTCTCTCTCCCAACCAGGAGACTACTGATCCACAGTAAAGCATTGAGTTCTGGATGGCATTAGTTGCTGATCCCGCTTGATCATGACCAGACAACAATATTTTCTCGCCATTTCATCGGCCAAGTAGGGGGTAAAGGGTCCTGGAAGGCTTTAAAGATGATTGCCTCATAAAAAAACAGACCTGACGCTCGTCAGGTCTGTCTTGGGACAAGACTGAGGCCTTTCAGTAGACTCTAGCGACCGCCCACCGTGATGGAGTCGACCTTGATATGGGGCTGACCGACGGTGACATAAATGCTGCCACTGATCGAGCCACAAAAGCCAGGAGCTAAGCTGATGTCTTCGGAGCACATGGAGATGCGCTGCATGATTTCTTTGGCTTCACCAATGAGGGTGGCTCCTTTGAGCGGCTTGGTGACTTTGCCGTTTTCAATCAAGTAGGCTTCGTCGACGCCAAAGTTGAACTGGCCAGTCGGTCCCACGCTGCCGCCCCCCATCTTCTTGCAATAAATGCCTTTGTCAATGGAGCCAAACAACTCATTGACAGAGAAATTGCCGGGCGCGATATAGGTGTTGCGCATGCGAGAGGCTGCCGCATAGGTGTAGTTTTGCCGCCGCCCGCTACCGGTGCGGGGATGCCCCGTACGCATAGAGCCAGCGCGATCGCTGATAAAGTTCTTCAGCACGCCGTTTTCAATCAGCAGGGTGCGCTGGGTCGGCATCCCTTCATCATCCATGTCGAGGGTGCCAAAGGCATCGTCAGAAAGCCCCTCATCCCAAGCCGTCAGATTTTCGTGGGCAATTTTTGCGCCTTTTTGGTCGATGAAAGGGGTCGTGCCACGTTCGATTTGGGTGGTTTCCAGCAAGTGACCGCAGGCTTCGTGGAAAATCACACCGCCAAAGTGATTCGCCATGATAATGGGATAGCTGCCCGACTCAACATAGTCGGCGTAAAGCATGGTGCCAGCGGACTCGGTAACCTGTTCAGCGGTCGTGGCATAGTCCCAATTGCGGAGAAAAGCAGGGTCACTGGTATCCCCCAACCGCTGACCAATGGAGGAGCGATGTTCACCATCGGCACATAACAGATTACAGCCCACGGATTGAGTCAGGCGAATGTCGCGGGCAAAGGTGCCATCACTGGCGGCAATCAGGACCTCTTGCCAATCGCGAAAGTAGCCCGCCCGCCGCGCCTGGATGTGATTGCCAACCTTTGCTACTGCCGCGTTGGCCGCCAAAAGCACGTCGCCCATTTCCTGCATTGAGCTACATGCGCCCAACCAGGCGTCTTTGTTTTTCGCCGTCGAGTAGTCCCGCAACAGCTCCAGATTGGTTTCGGGAATGGAGGAAGCGGGTCCCGGTAGCCCTAAGCCCATGATGGAGAGCGCTTTTTCGAGGGCCGCCCGGAGACCGTTGAAGGTGAGGTCGTTGGTGCTGACGTAGCAGTCACCCTTGCCTTTGAAGACGCGCACCCCGGCCCCGGTGACGAGCCGTGGCGAAATGCCGGTAATGGCATCGTCTTCAGCCATGCAGCTAATGTATTGATTGCGCTCTAGAAAAAATTCGACAAAGTCGGCCCCGGCTGCTCGGCCTAAACCCAGCAGCATTGATAGGGAATCGCGCCAAGAGTCATCGAAGCGATCGCGCGGCGCATCCCAATTCAACGTCGGAATCTCTTGGGTACGGAGCAGTTTAGCGGGGGTCATGGCGACGGTCATAAAAGCCGTATCCTTCCTTGAAGAGTGTATTCACAATCGACCTTCAGTCTAGCAAAGGCTCTCGGGTGAGGGTAGGCGGATAGCTGGGGGGATGGGAGTGAGACGGCCCGACGCCAAGCGGGTAATGAGCAGCCATTACCCCAATAGCACAGAAAATAATTGCCGAATGAGAAATGCCGTGAAATAATAGGAGATTGTGTCTCTTGTTTTTCTAAGGCTGATCTAATTTGTCATGGCTAAAGGCGTTCGTTTAGTAATTACCCTTGAGTGCACCGAGTGTCGCACCAACACCAACAAGCGGTCGAATGGGGTTTCTCGGTATACGACTGAGAAGAATCGTCGTAACACCCCCAGCCGCATTGAGCTGAAAAAGTTTTGCCCCCACTGCAACAAGCACACGGTGCATAAAGAAATTAAGTAAACCCATCAACATAGGAATCGAGAGGAAGGTAACTCAATGGCATATTTTCGTCGTCGTTTGTCTCCCATCAAGCCCGGAGACGCCATCGATTACAAAGATGTGGACTTGCTCCGCAAATTTATTACCGAGCGCGGTAAGATTTTGCCCCGGCGGATCTCGGGTCTGACCGCTAAGCAACAGCGTGATTTGACCACTGCCATCAAGCGGGCCCGCATGCTGGCGCTGTTGCCCTATGTGAATACTGAAGGTTAGCGGCGGGGCGCTGACTCAGCCGCTATGCTTGAGATGTCGTAAAACTTGTGGGGAACGGTGAGACTGTGGATAAGGGGACACTTGTCGAATTCCAGGTCAAAGGGAGTCCCCGCCTGGGTGTTTTAGATCGGCCTGAAGGTAAGAAAAATTGGATTGTCCTAGATGACCAAGGTCAGTCTCATACCGTTCACCCGCGTGCTTTTACCTTTCAATTTGAGGGCGCAACTTTTGAGCCCGATGAGTTGCTTGGCATTTGGGCTGAAGCCGAAGGTTACGTTGACCCTAGCAGCCTAGAGGTAGCTTGGGAGTTATTGAACGAGACTGAGGAATCTGCGGATCCAGCCTCATTGGCGATGTTGCTGTTCTCTGATCAGGGAGCAGCTTTTTGCTATGCCGCACACCGGATGCTGTCAGCCGACAAGATTTATTTTAAGCAGAAGGGCGATCGCTACGAACCCCGCTCGGCTAGCCAGGTGCAGGAGATTTTGCATCAGCTCGAAAAAGCGCAGCAGCGGCAGGCGGAACGGGAGGGATTTCTGTTACGGGCTCGACAACGTCTGGCAGGAGAGTCAGTAGAATGGCAGAAGAGCGATCACCCGCGTCTAGAAATGCTCGAAAAGTTGGCGCTGTTGGGTGAAGAATCAAACCAAAAAGCGCCTGCCCAGGAACTTCTGGCCGCCCTGGACAGAACTTCTGGCCAGGAATCAGCATTTAACCTCCTGGTTGATTTGGGTATCTGGCAGGAACACGAAAACCTGGAGCTGCGTCGACGACAAATTCCTGTGGACTTTTCTGAGGCCCTTTTAACTATGGCGCAGCATCGCCTGAGCAATCCACCGCCCGATGCCGATGCCAATCGGCTTGATTTGACGGGTCTCAAAACCTACACCATCGACGACGAAACTACCCGCGAAATCGACGATGCGCTGAGCCTGGAAACCCTGCCCGATGGTCGTCATCGCCTGTGGATGCACATCGCTGATCCGACCCGTTGGCTGATGCCGGGCGATGATCTGGATTTAGAAGCCCGCCGCCGTTGTACGACCGTCTACCTACCGACGGGCATGGTGCCGATGTTTCCGATTGAGTTGGCCACTGGCCCCATGAGTCTGATTCAAGGGGAGGTGCATTGCGCATTGAGCTTTGGGGTGGTGTTAACCGACGAGGGGGCGATCGCCGACTACCAAATCGCCGCCAGTTTGGTCAAGCCGACCTACCGCCTCACCTATGAAGATGTAGACGAAATGCTGGACTTGGGCGTGCAGGCAGAACCGGAACTGCTCGCGATCGCCGATTGGGCAAAAGTGCGGGAACAGTGGCGCAGTCGGCAGGGGGCCATCAACATCCACATGCCGGAAACGTCGATTCGGGTTTCTCAAGAAGCCGATCAAGAGTTCATTGAGATTAAGCTACTAGACGACTCCCCCGCACGGGAACTGGTCGCGGAAATGATGATTTTGGCGGGGGAAGTGGCCGCTCGTTACGGTCAAGACCATCACTTGGCCATGCCGTTTCGCAGCCAGCCTCAACCGGAACTCCCGCCCCAAGAGGAACTCATGCAGTTGCCGTCTGCCCTCGTGCGCTATTCCGCGATTCGGCGCTGTATGCCTCGCAGTGAAATGGGCATCACTCCGGCTCGCCATGCCACCCTGGGCTTGGAAGGCTACAGTCAGGTCACTTCCCCCATTCGCCGCTACACGGATTTACTCGCCCATTTTCAGATCAAGGCGCATCTGCGGGGCGATCCGCTCCCGTTTTCGTCCGATGAGATTACAGAGTTGACCCAGGGGGTGAGTTCTGGAGCTTATGAAGCGGTCTTAGTCGAACGGCAGACCAAGCGCTACTGGGCGTTGGAATATTTACGGCGTCAAGGCCCCGACTTGGTCTGGACGGTGCTGCTGTTGCGCTGGTTGCGGGAGGGCGAGCGCTTGGGCTTGGTCATGTTCGAAGATTTGGGGCTGGAACTGCCCATGCGGTTTGAGCGCAATGTCGAACTCGGCGAGCGGTTGCAGGTCAGCATCACCCATGCGAATCCTCGGCAAGACATCATTCGGATGGCTGAGGTGGCTACAGCGGCAGAAGATGCGAACGTTCAGGCCGAAGTGTCTAGCGCCTTCACCAGCTAAGGAAAAACCGGTGAAAGCCGCCCCATTTCCAAAAATAGGCGCGACCTCGTTCGGTGCCAAAGTTCCAGGTACCGAGAAAGTCCAGGCGATCGCGAAAGATGCCGTAAGCTAAACTCGGCTCTTGCATCGCGGTGAACTCATAATTGGCATAACGAGGGTTCTTGCTGACATCGAGGACCTGTGCCCAGGCCGTTTCGTCTTCGATCTGATAGACCAAAATCGGCGCTTTGGCGTCGGCCCGGTTGTATATCAGCAGTTCTCCCTCACGGTAGGGCAAGCGATCGCTCGCCGCCGCCGCCACAATCCTGCCGATAAAGGGCTCACCATAAAACGGCCCATCATCAAACCCCTGTTCGGCAAACTTGACCACGGACGACGCTGGCAGCAGCACAATCAGCGCCACCAGGCAGCCGATGAGATAACTGGGGCGATCTTTGGGCAACCATCGCCACCGCTGCATCAGCCCGAAGCAGCCATATCCCATCAGCACGAGCGTAAACGGCAACACCGGATGAATTACGGTAAAAGGGACGGTCATCGCGACGACGATGATTGCCGTTAGGATGCTTACGAAAACCCCCTTGCGTCGGACTGCTGTTGCCATGATGCGCTAATTGACTCACGCGATAGAAAACAAACTTTGTTCTATCACGGTGCGACATCATCTTAAATCCCCCCTGTAGCGGTTTTCAGGGTGGCTGATGAGACCAGTCAAGCCCACAGCGACGGCTTGCCCTGTGCGGAATCGTCACCCTATCGCAATTAGCCGCAAATGGAGACATTCACAACGGGGGGATTAAACACCAATCACATACTTTTTCCACTCTGCGTGGGTGCCACTCTTGACCTGACGGGTGACCTCAAAATAGAGGCTACTATGGGGTCGCCGGGGGGGATTGCGCAATGGCATGGAAGCCTCCCGAGGAGTTCGATTGCCTTTTTTCACATTGCAGCGCACGCAGGCCGTCACCATGTTTTCCCAGGTATCGCCGCCGCCGCGCGATCGCGGCACCACATGATCCAGGGTCAGCCCCTCACCGGCGTATCCACAATATTGACAAGTATGGTTATCCCGTTGCAAGATGTTGCGGCGGGTGAGCGGAATCTCTTTGTAGGGTACGCGCACGTAGTTTCTTAGCCGGATGACGGTCGGCAGGGGCATGTCAGGGTAGATAAACCTGCCATTATGCTCAACTTGCTCAGCCTTACCTTTAATGACTAGCACTATCGCTCGACGCCAGCTCGTGATGTTGAGCGGTTCGTAGGAGGCATTCAGCACTAGAACCTTACTCATCGGTGATTGTTTGAAGAATATTGCCCTGATGTTAACACAGGTGTATTTTCGCCGCGATCGCACCCCTGGTGTCAGGGACCGCGTGCCTCATCCCCAGAAACCTCACAATTTAGTGGCAATGACCTGCAAATCGGCCAAATCTGCGGCATGTCGCGGGGACACTAAATTGACATCCGTGATCCGAAAACCAGCGGCCATGACTTCTCGCAAAATGTCGTTGGAGTCACCTATGTAGCGAGTGGCAATGCCCTGCTGAATGGTGCAGCGAGAATGGGGATCGAAGGTCTCTCGAAAGTGGGGCGTATCGGGCACATCGTTGCACATCGAGCAAATCGTGAAAATGCCCCCAGCCTTCAGCACTCGATGGACCGCTTGTAGAAATTGTGCGCGATCGCGGCCGATGATGCAGTGCAGGCAGCGACCATCTAGCGCAATGTCGAACGTTGCATCCGCAAAGGGCGCTAAGGTCAATACGCTCCCTTCGACAAACGTGGCTTCGACGAGGGCCGCAACCGCATTGTCTCGCGCCCAAGCGATCGCCGTGGGGGCAATGTCGATACCGCTAACGGTGTATCCGGCCTGAGCAAAGGCAATACTCACATTACCGGCCCCGCAGCCCAACTCTAAAAGCCTGCCGCTCTTAGGAAAAGGGGGGCGCGACATCAGAGGCACCCAGGTTTGTTGCCAGTCTTCGGTCCACTCGTCATGCTGGCTCCAGCCGACAAAATCAGGGTGGGACCGCTTCGTCTGATAGGCGCGTTCGTGGAGCAGGTAATGGGGATTGAGAGCCACTGTGGCCTCCGAGGAATTGAGTGCAGAGCTGCGATCGCCAACCCGTTCTAGCCAGTGAGATTGTGGAAACTAGACCATCGGTGCAGTATTGCTAGAAACCCGGTTTCTCCATCAGCTAGTGTCCAAGATTTGGCTGATTTCAGCGTAGCAACCGGGTTTCTAGATCGGCATTTTAGACCTCATGGCTGCTGGGTTCCGGTTTCTTGGTCTGCCACGAGCGTTTTACATTTTGCCAGACCATCACGCTACCCGTCGCCAGCATCCACAACAAACCCAGCCCATTGAGCAACACATAAAACGGCTCCAGCGTGGAACCGAGATATTCGCCTTCATGCAGGGTCATCAGAAAGTGGACCTGATCGCGGGATAACCCAAACCAGTCTTTAGAAAGGCGATAGAGGACTCCGGTCGTCACCGTGATCAGCAATGGCAAGAGCACGATCGGCGCGACAGTACGATGCAACTGGCGGACAAGCAACTGGATTTTCATGGCAGCAGGTGGGTCGAGCAGCAGTAGGACTTGGGGCAGGCGCGATCGCCGTTCCTCTCAGTTTCCAACAAAGCCGCAGCCTTGCGGAATTTTCCCCCGCAGAAGGCAAAAGCGGGCGATCTCGTACGGCAGACCGATCAGAGGCACAAGTCCAGCTGAAACTGGATCGGGAAGGCGATGAAGGCTTAACGGCATGGAGGAGCGGATATCCGCCATCAGTATTTCATAATTGTCTCATTTTCGAAGATACACTATTGTCGTAATGGCACCCTAGTGAGGCGTTCATGAGCCAAATTCAGTTCTCTGGTAACTTGCCTCAACCTTTGTAGCCTCGCGCGGCAAACGTCACCACCCTCGCTCACGGGGTTTGGGCTACGGCCCCAAGTGTCGTCTCTGAAAGATTTGAGCCATTCCTCACCACTCGCCTGATGCCAAAGTTGTTCACCTCCGATTTCTCGTTTGACTCCCCTTGATAATGGAAGAATTTGGCCTGAAGACGTGGCTTTATACCGCTGGTAATGTGCAGTACTTGTTGATCAATGCGGCGATCGGCGTGGGCATTGCTGCGGATGCCGTGATTGCCACCATTGGCCGCTTTAAACGCTTTGAGACGGTGCGCGATGCGTTGACTTGGGCGGCGGCGATCGGGTTTACTCACACGGTGTTTCCGATGATTGGGTTGATTGGGCTGTGGTACGCTGCCAGCTCTTTTCCCTCGCTGAAGGCGGCAATTTATGGAGCCGGGTTTCTCGCGATGGTGTGGTTTATCAACGACGTGGTGCGAGATATTGCGGGCTTGGATGGCGAAGATGACAGAGGCGACGGGGGCGACGTCGAGGAAAAAGATTTCTTCTATCAGTTTTTGTCGAAGCACTCCCGATTTTGGGCAGCGGTCTGGGCGGTATCCATTGATGCGCTGGTGACTGGCCCTGGCAAGACGGCGGCTACCGCACAGTGGAGTCAGACGCAGGTGTTGGGCAGCTTTCCGCTGGTGGGGTTGGTGGTGTTTGGGTTGGTGATGTTAAGTGCCTGGCCGGCGATCGCGCTGCGGCGATATTGGCAAGATAAAAAGTTTAACGATCCCCGAGGGTTGGCTCGATTTATCGCTTGGGGCTCTTGGATCGAATTGAGTATTTTTCTGTATTTTGCCTATCTAGCGGTGTCTGAGATGGTGTTGGCGTTGGGGGTGCAGCCCCTTGCTAGCGAGTTTTTGATTGCGGGCATTTTGGCGGTGGCGACTATGGCGGTGCTGCTGATCACACTGGGCGATCGCGTGTGGGGCACGCAATTACATGAGGCCGAAGAACTCCTCAAGCAGTAGCCTGACCTGACAGATCGAAATGATGACGTTATCCTCAGGGAAAATTCGCTGGAAACTGTTTATGAGTGATGCGATTTGGCAACAGTCGGCGATCGCTTCAACCCTCGAAGACCATCAAATTGCCTGTGGGGTGGTGCAGCATCCCATCACCCACAACTGGCAAACCTGGTTTTCGCTCTACGGCACCGACATCACCTGCATTTTCTCCAGCAAGGATTATGGCTTGACCCATGCCGTGCGCCAAATGTTCGTGGTCGAGCTGCGATCGGGATGCTTGGTGGATGGCGATCGTGCCAAAGCCTTTATCGCCGATCTGCAAACCCTCGACGGCAGCGAACTCATCGACCCCCTGCCACAAAAAGACTTAGAAACCTTGGCAATGCAAATTTGCCGACAGCTTAATTCCGACCGTAATCCTTTGTGACAGTAACCGCACCAGCAGTAATCGGGCACCCTTCAGAATACGTTAGTGCGTAACTGAAACCCTTAGCAGGAAAAGCCTTATGCAATTTAGATTGTCTAGAACAACCCCCATTTACCGCAACAGTCATAAAGATTTGAAATAATTTTGAGAAACCCACCCCTGGCTCTGCGATCGGTCAAATTCCCTATCAAGGTATACAAGTCGCCCTTTATGTAAATTTGCCGACGCATAAATTGCTGCATCGCCTGTCTAGAAATGGTTTTCAGATCGGTTGTGGCATGGGGCGAGTTTGAGAACCTCGTCTAGCGTTTCATCGAAGGTGAGAGACTAGATCTCCTGACAAGTTCGGGAAAAATCTTTCCGGGCAATGTCAATAGTCATCGATAATTCCACTTTACAAAATTGGCATTAAACCACGTCTAAGTTGAGAACTGGAGTTTTGTTTGATCGGGCAGAACCTTACCTAACCTCTCCTTCTCAAGGAGAGGAATCAGAGTCTTGTCAAACCTCTCCTTGAGAAGGAGAGGTGCCGCAGGCGGTGAGGTTTCCCACATGCCAAAACTCCACTTCTGAATCTGGAT
>Ga0008836_100045_pt1 | contig 143455 bp, 102 predicted proteins | sample HotLakConsUCCR28_FD_62214 | JGI IMG/M metagenome (GOLD analysis project Ga0008836, IMG submission 62214) | Hypersaline microbial mat communities from Hot Lake, Washington, USA - Hot Lake Consortium UCC-R28 (Hybrid Assembly) ... | reverse complement strand
CGTAATGATAATCACGATATTCATCAATTCTATATGTCCGATGGTGATGTAATCCTCCAGTTTAAAAACCTTCCTGGTAACGATCATTAGGGTCAATACCATGGCGAACCCGGAAAAGATAGCCCCGGCCACAAAGTATGGAGGAAAAATAGTAGTATGCCAACCGGGAATCACCGAAGTGGCAAAGTCAAAGGATACAATGGTATGTACAGATAGTACAAGAGGGGTAGCCAGACCAGCCAAAATCAGGGAAACACTTTCATACCTCATCCAGGTCCTGGCCGCTCCATCCCATCCGAAACTCAAGGCCCCGTAAATGGTCTTTCTCAAGCCGGTAGCCCTGTCTCTGATGGTAGCAAAATCGGGGATCAAACCGATGTACCAAAAAACCAGGGAAACAGCAAAGTAAGTGGATATGGCAAATACGTCCCAAAGCAGGGGAGAGTTAAAGTTTACCCAAAGCGATCCATAGGTATTGGGTAGCGGTAGTGCCCAAATGGCTCCAATCCAGGGCCTTCCCATGTGGATCAAAGGGAAAAGTGCCGCACATATTACCGCAAAAATGGTCATGGCCTCCGCTGCCCGGTTAATGGAAGTCCTCCATTTTTGCCTGAATAGCAGCAATACGGCTGAGATCAACGTACCGGCGTGACCGATACCTACCCACCAAACAAAGTTGGTGATATCCCAGGCCCAGCCAACGGTCTTGTTCAATCCCCACATGCCTATGCCTTCCCAAAGGGTAGCTACAAGGGCCAGACTGCCAATCAAAAGTGCACCAAGTGAAACCGACAGTCCAAGCAGCCAGCCTACGGTCGGCTTTCCTTCGACCTGCCTGGCAATATCATTGGTAACGTCCTTGTATGTCTTACCGCCGGTAACCAGCGGCTCGCGTACGGGTGAAGTAACCTGCATATTTATCTGATTTATTTTTAAGCTTCGTTTTTGTCCTTGTTTCTGATTTTGGTAAAATACCAAACATTCGGGCTGACGTTGATTTCTTCCAATACATGATAGGCCCGCTCTTCATTCACCTCTTTGATCGCCTCGGTTGAATTTTCTTCAATCTTCAGCATTTTGGAAACCCTGGATCCGGGATCATTCATATCACCAAACACAAGGGCTTCTGTAGGACAGGCTACCGCACAGGCCACATTGATATCGCCATCCTTAACTTTCCTTTTCTCACGCTTGGCAGCCAGTTTACCGGCTTGTATGCGCTGTACACACATGGAGCATTTTTCCATCACTCCCCTTGCCCTTACCGTCACATCAGGATTCAATACCATTTTACCCAAATCATCATTCTGTGCGGTATTCACGCCAGCGAAGTCTTTGTTATCATGGTATTTAAACCAGTTGAATCTCCTTACTTTATAGGGACAATTGTTGGCGCAATAGCGGGTACCGATACACCTGTTGTAGGTCATCTGGTTTAAACCCTCAGAGCTATGAGTGGTGGCTACCACGGGACAAACCGTCTCACATGGTGCATTATTACAATGCTGGCACATCATCGGCTGGAAAGTGACTTCCGGGTTATCGGCCGCCTGTTCCAGTTCTTTATTGGAGGTAGCTTCCACCGGCGAGCTGTAATACCTGTCAATCCTGATCCAGGCCATTTCCCTTCGGTTGAGCACTTCCTGCTTACCTACTACGGCCACATTGTTTTCTACCTGGCAGGCCACGGTGCAAGCTGCACATCCAATACAGGAGTTCATATCGATCGCCAGTCCCCAATGGTGCTGGCTGTATTTGTGTCCGGACCAAAGGGAGATTTTACTTGGCTTTATAAATTCTCCGTCTTTATAAATTTCAGGGCGGTAACGCCCGGCGCTGGCATCTTCCTTATATTCTCCCAAAGTAGCTTCCTGGATCACAAAATCCCTACCCATGTAGGTTTGATGGGTCTGGGTTTGTGCGATACTGTAGGATTCGCCGGTCAGGCTAATCTCTACCCCTTCTGTAATGTCATAGCTTACAAAACCTTTACTGGCATCTAATAGCGCATAGGCATTGACACCAAGACCATCGCCTACCCTGCCTGCAGCAGTACGCCCGTAGCCCAATGCCAGGCCGAAAGTGCCTTCTGCCTGACCCGGCTGTACCAATACAGGTACGGTAAAGGAAACACCGTTTGCCGTAACACTGGCCATCTGGGTGGCTCCTTCCTTCATACTCAAACCATTCTCATTGGCCCATTTCTGGGATACCGTCAGGTAATTGTCCCAGGTGGCCTTGGAGATGGGATCGGGCATTTCGTGTAACCATGGGTTGTTGGCAAAGGCTCCTGAACCAATTCCAACCTTGGTGTAGACCACCAACTCAGCACCAGAGCCCTGGGCCTTGTAGCTGCTGCCAATGGCTGAGGCTGCTGCACTGATATCTCCGGCCGGACTCAGGCCTTCAGTCGCTTCTTCCTCGGTGGACGCCGCCTTATAAACCCCATCATGCAGGCATTTGTCCCAGAAAGACTGGAAGTCAGCAATTTCCTGCTGCCCTTCAAAAAGGGTTTGCCAGTCTTCTTGTAGAAAATCATAATAACTCGTATTATTCCCTGCCCATTTCAAAAAGCTTTCCTGTGCCTGCCTTGTATTAAACAGGGGAGAAATCGTCGGTTGAGCCAGACTGTACATGCCCTTTTTTGGGTAGAAATCATTCCAGGACTCCAGGTAATGATGGTCCGGAGCAAGGTATTGTACCAGGGCAGCTGTTTCATTTTTCACTTCAGAAGTAGACACGGAAACCTTAGCCTTGGCTATGGCTTCAGCCAATGCCTGCCCTCCTCCGAAATCGTATACCGGGTTGCAATTGTAAAAGATCACTGCTCCTATACGACCCGCATTGAGTTCGCTAATAAATTGACTCATGCGGCTATCGTCCCCCTTTCGGTAATGTACGGGATTTTCAAAATCTACCGTGCTTCCGGTATTGCCCAACAATTCATTGATGGCATGTACCACCACCTGCACATTCGGGTCGTTTGATCCGGATATTACCAGAGCGTTTCCCCTGCTGGCCCAAAGTTCGGTTGCGGCTTTGTCCAGGTAGGGCAGATCCAGGTTGTTTCCCCCTGCGGTACTGGCACCGGCCTTTTGGGCGATCAGGTTGTGTAAGGTCAAAACAGCCAGTCCACTTTGAGAAGCTGTAATGGGCGTACGGTAATCTGCATTTGCTCCGGTAAGGGAAAGGGTGGATTCAAACTGGAAATGCCTGGACATATTGGGGTTTTCCTTGGAAATCTTTCTTCCCTTGCTGTACTGTTTGGCAAATTCTATGGGAGAAATCCAGCTGCCCAAAAAGTCGGCTCCAAAACTAACGATTACATTCGCACGGTCAAAGTGGTAAGAAGGAAGCATTTTAGACCCATAATAGGTCTCACTGGCCTTTGTGATACCGTAGCTGGAAATCGGATCATAGGTAATGTGTTCCACATCCCCAAAACGTTCTGCCATTTGGCTAATGGCCCTTTCCGTACCTGGAGATAAAATAGTATTGGAAACGACCTTTATGGATCCAGCAGATGCCAGCTTGCTACCCAAATCGGCATCAAGGGCGGCCCAATCAGCAGATTGGCCGTTGATCTGCGGTCCGGTGAGCCTGGCCTTATCGTATAGTGAAAGCACTGAAGCTTCCACAATGGCACTGGTCCCTCCCTGGGTGATAGGAGAAAGCGCATTGCCGTCTACTTTAATGGGGCGTCCTTCCCTGGTTTTAACTACCACTGAAGCATAGTCGCCACCATTGGCAAATGTAGATGCGTAATAATTGGGTATGGAAGGATTGATATCGACAGGCTTATTTACATAAGGGATCGCCTTTCTTACCGGAGCCTCACAAGCCGCCAGAGAAGCAGCCGCGACACTGAAGCCCATCATTTTAAGAAAATCCCTTCTGGAGGAAGCGCCTTCTTCGGTCTGATTTTTCTTAGAGGTAAAGCCCGGGAATTCCTGATCGGCGTTTTTTACAAACTCGGGATCGTTTGTCAACTGCTCTAACCCTTTCCAATATGTCTTTTTATTTTCTTTCATTGTATATTAAAGAAAAGAATGTTCGTAAAGATTTAATAGTGACACTTTGCGCATTCCAGGCCGCCAATATCCTTGACCTTCAAGGCATCTTTGGATTCGGAATGCAATTGCACGAGTTTATCGTAATATTCATTTCCCTGAGTAGTGACCTCAGTATTTCGGTGGCAGTCAATGCACCAACCCATGGTCAGGGCACTGTGCTGGTACACCACTTCCATTTCTTCGATGGGGCCATGACAAGTTTGGCATTCTACGCCTCCTACAGCCACGTGCTGGGAATGGTTAAAGTACGCCAGGTCGGGAAGATTGTGGACCCTTACCCACTCAATCGGTTGATTGTTATCGACAGCATCGTAAATTTTGGCTATTTCAGGGGAGATACCTTCCTTACCCTCCACATTCTGTATGTGCATGTGACAGTTCATACAAATATTGGCAGAAGGAATATTGGCAGATTTGCCAATTTCAACCCCTGTATGACAATATTGACATTCAATTTCATATTGGCCGGCATGCAGTTCATGAGAATAGGCGATGGGCTGGGCAGGCGCATATCCCTGCTGAATACCCACCGTGTACAACCCGTCAATGGCAGTCTTGACTACAAATGCCAGGACAATGGTGGTGACAATCAGGATAAAACCGTCGCTCTTCAATATGCCCAGGTAGTCCGTTTTCTGGTTGATAAACTCCTTGTCTTCCTCATCCAGCTTGTCGCTGTTGTTCATGTACTTGGTCAATACAGAAACAATCAGGCCCAAAACCACCAGAACGAGGATCAGCACAATAACCAATACTACCAGAATGATGGTCAGGTATTCGCTGGGGATACCTCCCCCTGAACCTCCTTCACCAGTGGTATCTCCCCCTGCGCTGGCTTCTGCTTCCGCATCTGCCTTGCCCCCATATTCGATGTAAGCCAACAAGTTCATCAGGTCGCCATCACTCAAAAATTCCATGGCTGGCATGACCGTGTTGTTGTATTCCTTGTAAAGAGCAACTGCGGTAGCATCTCCACTTTGGATAACGGCCTGGGAATTCAGGATAAACTTTTTGGTCCAGTCCAATTCCCTGCGGTCAGTAACCCCGCGGAGTGCCGGTCCGATAAGTTTTTGATCCAGCCTATGGCAGGTTTTACAGTTGGCATTAAAAATTGACTCCCCTGCAGAGATAGCATCCTCGCTATCCGGAACTTCGGGGTCTACCGCATAGGCTTGCGCTCCCAGAAACAGGAAAAACAGAACCAGCAGGTGATATTGGCGAATTGAAACCCCTTTTAATGAGCGCTTGATCGACATAGTTATATATACTTTTTTCAGATTACCTCAGTGCAATTCAAATTCCCCACAAATGTACTACCCAAGTTCTATTTTTCAAACTTGCTGAAGCAGGCTCCAAATCATCGGGTTAAAATTGTATAATCATTGTAATTATTTGTATTTCAGTACCTTATAAAGAGGCTTCTATGTAAATATTTAATTTAGAATCGTTATAAATAACCTCTATTTGTCAATATTTGCCGAATAAAATTTACCTGTTATTGAATGGAAATTGAAAATTTGAAATTTAAATCAAAAAAGTACCCTGTTCATGAAATTAATATTTTTAACAGCAGGTATTTGAATTCGGAAGTAATTATGCCTAAATTTGCGCTTCGTTTAAGTAAAAGGTCGAGTGGCCGAGTGGCTAGGCAGAGGTCTGCAAAACCTTGTACAGCGGTTCGAATCCGCTCTCGACCTCCAAAGCATCCCCAAAAGGGATGCTTTTTTTATTCCCCAAAAACAAAAAAAGCGCTGACCGAAATCGGAAAGCGCTTTTTAATCAAAATTATATTGCAATTATTTTTTGGACTGGTCCATTTTTTCTTTCAGGGCCGTCAAGGCATCCAAATCACCCAAGGTAGACTTCTCTCCTCCGGCACTGCTATCTGATCCTGTAGCTTTCTTCTTGGTGCCTGTAGCCGCTTTCTTAGCCGCTGCTTTAGGCATGGCTTCTTCCTTGAAAGTAGCGGTATGAGACAGCACAATGCGCTTGTCCTCTTTGGAGAATTCAATCACCCTGAAATCAAGGCTTTCTCCGGCCTCAGCCTGGGTTCCGTCTTCCTTCTCCAGGTTTTTGGCGGTGACAAATCCTTCCAGACCATAAGGTAGCTCCAACACGGCTCCTTTATCATTCTTTGAAATGATGGAACATTTGTGTGTAGATCCGATCGGGAACACGCTTTCGAAGGTATCCCAGGGGTTTTCCTCCAACTGCTTGTGACCCAGTGCCAGTCTCCTGCTGTCCAGATCCAACTCCAATACGATAACATCCAGCTCATCGCCAACTTTCACAAACTCAGAAGGATGCTTGATCTTTTTGGTCCAGGAAAGGTCAGATACGTGTACCAGACCATCGATTCCCTCTTCCAATTCCAGGAACAGTCCAAAGTTGGTCAGGTTTCTGACGATACCCTTGTGCTTGGTACCGATGGCATATTTGGTACCCATCTCTGCTTTGGTCCAGGGGTCCTCGGTCAGTTGTTTGATTCCCAGGGACATTTTTCTTTCGTCTTTGTCCAGGGTCAATACCACTGCATCTATTTCATCACCTACTTTCACAAAGTCGGCCGGATTTCTCAGGTGTTGAGACCAGGACATTTCTGATACGTGGATCAATCCTTCTACGCCGGGAGCCAACTCCAGGAATGCGCCATAATCGGCCACATTGACAATTTTCCCTTTGACTTTAGATCCCACTTCAAGGTTGGCAGAAAGTGAATCCCAGGGATGGGCAGTCAGCTGCTTCATGCCCAGAGAAATCCTTTTCTTGTCATCATCGAAATCAAGCACCACAATCTGAACCTTATCGTCCAGGTTAAGCACTTCTTCGGGATGGTTGATCCTGCCCCATGAAATGTCGGTAATGTGCAAAAGTCCGTCTACACCACCCAAATCGATAAATACACCGAAATTGGTCATGTTTTTGATCACACCTTCCAGTACCTGACCTTTTTCCAGGTTGTTCAGGATTTCGGCTTTTTGTTTCTCAAGGTCCTTCTCGATCAGTACTTTGTGAGAAACGACCACGTTATCGTTGGCGTGGTTAATTTTCACCACTTTCACTTCCATTTTCTTACCTACATAGATATCGAAATCCCTGATAGGCTTCACATCTATTTGTGAACCCGGTAGGAAAGCCTCTACCCCATAAATATCCACTATCAGACCACCTTTGGTCCTTCTCTTCACTAATCCTTCTATGATATTGTCCTGCTCCAGGGCCTCCTCGATCGTCTGCCAGGCTTTGACCATCTTGGCCTTTTTTCGGGAAAGCACCAATTGACCCAATGAGTTTTCCTGCTCCTCAATGAAAAGCTCTACCTCGTCGCCGATTTTCAAGTCCTCTACATCACGGAACTCATTCAAGGGTACCAATCCATCGGATTTGAAACCAATGTTGATGATCACGTCCTTGTCGTTGATGCCCACTACCGTGCCGGTAATGACTTCCTTTTCGGTGATCTCGGTAAGCGTTTTGTCATACAGCTTTTCCATTTCGGCCCTTTCCGCCTTGGTGTAGCCTTCTCCAAAACCCTTGGTTTCGAATTTTTCCCAGTTAAAATCTTCTTGATTTGACATATTAAATGATATAACCCTGATTTTCAACAGCCTTAGGGTCATCTGGCTGAGGTTTTTATGAAGAATACCTTCCCTTGGGAAGAACCGTTCACTCGAACGGACTGCAAATTTACGAAATATTTTAGGAATAGAAACCGGTAACCCACAAAAAATCAAGATCTTTACGAGATCGCTACAAAGCTCAGCCCACCGTTTTGGCGGCTAAAAATGGCAGCCACTCTTCGGCATGTAGTTCCGCATATTCAGCCAAAAAATAGGCAAGGGTAGGCCTGAAGGGTAACACTTTCAACTTCATGCCTGCTTGTTCCGGGGTTTTATCCCCCTTCAGGGTATTGCAGCGGTGACAGGCAGTTACCAGGTTTTTCCAGCTCGTCTTGCCTCCCTTGGAGCGCGGCACTACATGATCAAGGGTCAAACTCTTATCAGCCCCACAATACTGACAAGCATGCTGATCCCTTTTGTACAGGTTGTTTCTGTTAAGCATTACTCCTTTATAAGGAATATTCTTGTACTCAAACAGGCGGATCACCGCCGGATAAGCAAAGTCCCTATCCACCGTCCGGATTTTCAGGTAGTCAAAATGAGCCAATGGAGCAGCCTTTTCGAGCAGGGTGAGTACCAATGCTTTCTGCACGTTCACAATGCCTACAGGGGAATGATCCAAATTCAGCACAAGTACTTTCTTTTCCATCCATTCCTTCATGATCTCATGAGATTTTTAACATGAAGAACCTGAACCTGTTTGGATTTGTTTGGGACCGACATCCAATTCTCAGGGTCAAAGGGACTGAGCCTCACTTTTCCCTGAATACTCAGCAGCTGCCCCTGACCTGCATACAATCCGGCCCGGGATGGAATTCCATGTTCATTGCTGAAAATCACTACATCCCCCCCTTGTATACCGGTCAATCCCACCTCTTCTCCGGCGGTCAACAATTGGGAAAGGTAATTGGGAATGATATAGCCACAAATCTTAAAAATCAAATGCAGCCAACTCCCCTCGTACAGGCCAAAAATACTCCGCCCACCGGATAGGTATGGGGCATTTAAAAATCCTTTTGCTGTCTCCAGCAATTCTTCACGTCCCGCTTTTTGCGAAAAAGGCCTGCTGCTGCCCTCGAAGGAAAAGGAGGCCTCCCAGTCAAATATCTCGTGGTTGCCTGCATGAAGCTGACTTCCCGGTAGTAAATAAACAGTAGACTTTTCCCAAATCACCCTGCTTAGGGTGGTGGTAGTAATGTGCAGCGGACTCTGCCTGAAAAAATCGAATGATGCTGCTGTCAATTCATGATGCTGGGTAGTCAGTATCCATCCTGACCCAGACTGCTCCTCTCCTTCCACAAAAAGCCATTGGCCGTCTCTGGTTTTTCGAAGCACCTGGTACAACTCCCCGAATAGTAATTGAGAAGTCAATCCTGAGCCTACCACAGGTTCCCGGTAAATACTCAGCAAAGATAACCTGCATATGCCGTAGGATGGCTCAGAAAGCCATACGTTGGAGGTCCCGTTTTGCATCCTTTTCCTTTATTGATTGCCTTTTGTCATGTACTTTTTTTCCTTTGGCCAGGGCTACTTCCACCTTAGCCAATCCCCGGTTATTGATAAATATACGCACAGGAATAATGGAAAGGCCTTTTTCGGAAAACTTATTTTGAAGTTTTTTTAGTTCCTGCTTTTGCAGCAATAACTTTCTCTCCCGTACCGGGTCATGGTTAAAATGGGCGGCCAGGGTATAGGGAGCGATATGCATTTGTTTGATAAAAAGCTCGTTTCCCTTGAAATAGCAATAGGCTTCTGTAAGTGAGACCTTTCCTTCCCGTATGGATTTTATTTCGGTACCACGAAGCACTATCCCTGATTTGAACTTGTCCAGAAACTCGAATTCATAACTCGCCTTTTTGTTTCGGATATTGATGATCTTTTCGAACTTATTATTTTTAGCCATGATTTCCAATTTTCATTTTTGCCAGCGGACTGATATCCAGCCCGCAAAACTGGCCTGCCTGGTATTTGTAATGTGCAGCCATAGCCACCATGGCTGCATTATCTGTGCAATATTCCAGCCTGGGCAGGTATACTTGCCAGTTATAATTTTTCGCTGCATCGTTTAACGCAGATCTCAAGCCGGAGTTGGCAGATACTCCCCCGGCAATGGCCACTTCACGTATGCCTAGTTCCTGGCTCGCCCTGACCAGTTTTTGCATCAACATTTTGATCAGTGTATGCTGTACTGATGCGCAAATATCCTCCAGATGCCGGGCGATAAAATCAGGATCTTTCCGGATGTTTTCCCTAAGAAAATACAAAACAGCAGTTTTTATGCCGGAAAAGGAAAAAGCCAGTCCCTTCATGTCTGACAAAGGAAAAGAGAAAGCCTCCGGATTTCCTTTTGCTGCCAATTTATCCAGCTCAGGCCCTCCCGGATAGGGAAGTCCCAGAATCTTGGCAATTTTATCAAAGGCCTCTCCCACCGCATCATCCGAAGTTTCTCCCAAAATCTCCATGTCCAGGTGGCTGTTAACCAGCACCAACTGAGTGTGTCCTCCACTGACAGTAAGGCAGATAAAGGGAAAAGTGGGACTGGGCCTGTCAATAAAGTGGGCCAGGACATGGGCCTCCATATGGTTGACGTCTATCAGCGGAAGATTCAGGGCATAGGCGAATGATTTGGCAAAGGATCCCCCTACCAGAAGGGCTCCCATTAAACCCGGACCACGGGTAAACGCCACTGCAGACAAAGCCGTCTTGTCTATTCCAGAGGATTTCAAGGCCTCCGCTACCACCGGGATCAAGTGTTGCTGATGGGCTCTGGAAGCCAACTCAGGTACTACTCCCCCATATTTCTCATGTACGGATTGCGTGGCCACAATATTATTAAGTATTTTGCCATCAGAAATTACGGCTGCTGACGTTTCATCACAAGAAGATTCTATAGCTAATATATTACAACTCATTTAGTGCCTGTTGGAAAATAAACCGAAAGTTAAGGAAATTTTGCTGAATGCCCTGAGGCGGCTGTATGCGATCCTGCGTTACCTGCTGGTATTTCTGGTAGCTTTCACCCTGCTGCTGCAGATTCCTGGGATTCAAACCTACCTGGCCGGTTTCATCACCAACAGGATTTCCGCTAGTACTGGCTATGTGACAGATATTGGAAGGGTAAACCTCCGCTGGTGGGATGCCATCAGTCTCCGGGAAGTGACGGTGTACGACCTTCAGGATAGCCTGATGATAGACCTGGATGAAGTTTACATCGACTTTTCAATCAAAGGGCTCCTGGACAAGGACCAACCGGGGCTGGATGTAGTCAACCTCAGAAATGGTAACCTTCGGCTGCTTACCCATACAGACGGGCAAGGCCTGAATATCTCGGTATTTTTAGAACGACTCAGGACCACCTTTTTTACCAAACCCAGGGAAAAACCAATCCGGGCATCAACATTTAATATTTCTAACATTTCTTTTGAGCAGACTTCCCTGGATATCATCGATTATACCCTGCCGGATATTGACCTGAAATTTGATTACGCCAATTTACAATTTCGGGACCTGGTGGCCAATGCTTCAGATTTTTATGTCAGAAGGGACACAGTAGCCTTTGACCTGAAATACATGAAAGGAGTAGAAACCAATTCCGGGATGGTGTTCCAGCAACTCCAGACTGATTTTACCTACTCCAGCACAGGGATGGAATTCAAATACCTTTTTCTGAAATCAAACGAAACGGAAATCAAAAATTACCTGCGGTTTGACTATGAAAATGTGGCCGACCTCAGGGATTTTAACCGACGGGTAGACCTGCTCGCCCGCCTGGATGAGGCGGTGCTGGATATAAGGGACCTGGGCTATTTTTCCGAAAATATTCCACCCATAGACGACCGCCTTTACCTTAGCGGACAGATCATCGGCAAGGTGAATTCCATTTTTTCTGAGGAATTGCTACTCAGGTTTGGAGAACGAAGTGCCTTATTTGGGAAATTCAACATAGAAGGTCTACCCCAGGTGGCTGACACCTATTTCAACCTATCCCTGATGAATTCTACGCTTCAGCCTGAAGACCTTTATCCCTACATTGCCGAAACATCCAGAAGAGAGGTGGACAAATTCGGAATCATCCGGTTTGATTCAGATTTTGATGGCTATCTGAATGACTTTACTGCCAAAGGGGAATTCAGAACCGCCATTGGGGCCTTGAAAGGAAACCTGAACTATGTCAATGAAAACGGCTTACCAACCTATCAGGGAGAGGTTGAAGCCATAAATTTTGACCTGGGAGTGTTGACGGAGGAATCTGAAAACTTTCAAAAGGCAAGTTTTAAAGGTGATATCAAAGGTACCGGACTTACGGCAGATGGGGCACTTGTGGCCCTTGATGCCCATATCAGCAAAATTGGCATCAATGAGTATGAATATACCAATATCGATACCAAAGCTACTTACGGAAAAGACCTCTTTCAGGGACAACTTACCATTAAGGATCCTAACCTGGTGATGGAGGTGGAAGGCACGCTTGACCTGAGAAATAACAAGGACTCTGCTAACCTGGTAATGAAACTGGACACAGCATTTCTAAACAATATCAACCTTACGGAAAAAGCCATTTTTCTCAGCGGCAATTTTGAATTGGACACCAAAGGTATTCACTGGGACAATATTGAAGGGGTCTCCCGGTTCAGAGATGTCCTGGTCAGCTACGATGGAAGAGACCTTTTTTTGGATTATTTTCTTTTCCAATCCCTTTTCACCGAGGATTCCAGGGTAATCTCACTCAATTCCGACTTGCTGGTAGCCGGAATCAGCGGCAACTTCAAGGTACAACAGCTGGGGCAGGATTTGGAACGCCTCTGGGAGGAGTATTATGCCATACTGACCAATGACTATAAGGGGCCAATAACCAATGCCCCTCCGGATAGCGAACCCTATGAGATTGACCTCAGCCTGGACCTCAGGGATCCCAATCCCATTTTAAATCTCATTGATCCCAGGTTATTTATTTCCAGCAATACCCAGGTCGAAGGAGCCTTCTATCAAACAGAACAGAACACGGTATTTAACTTCTTCACGGGAATAGATACCATTTATTACAACAACCATTATTTCATCGACAACAACATTGACCTCAATACGGCCAAGTACAAAAACAGCGATGAAGTATTGGCTTCTTTCTATGTACTTTCCAGGGAAATTCAATTGAATTCCGGATTAAATTTTCACAATTTATCCATGGAAACCATTTGGGACCAATCCCGGTTGAACCTCTCCTTTTACATGGATCAGTTGCTTACAGAAAGCTACCTGGACATCGGAGCTGGCATCAACCTCTCCAGGGATAACACCACCATTGAGTTTTCACCTTCGGAAATAAAATTATTGGAAGACTACTGGCAATTTGAACCCGATAACAGTATCCGCATCGGCGCAAATGAAACGGTTTTTGAAAATTTAAAAATATTCCACCAAAACCAATATATTTCAGCAGATGGTAAAATCAACCTGGACCCCGGAGATCAGATGGAAATCAATGTCCACGAATTAAACCTGGATTTTCTGAATTCCTTTGGCTCAAGGGAGTTTGAAGGCACCGCTAATGGAAGGATAGGGCTGACAGAAGGCTGGAACAAGGAAGGCATGGAAGGGAACCTGAACATAGATGGCATCCGCATCAACAATTTCCTGGTCGGGGATATAACTGCCAGTGCATATTTTGCTGACCAGGCCATCAACCTCTCCCTGGAAAACTTCAGGGAAGGCAATAAAGTAATCGAAATCAGTGGAAACCTGTCTTCTGAAGAAAAGGAAATGGCCCTCAATGCCAATTTTGAAAATGCCAACCTGTCTGTAATAGAACCCTTTATTGCAGACTACATCAGCAATATTGACGGAAACCTGAATGGCAACCTGGGTATTCGGGGCAGCATTACCCGGCCCATTGTAGAAGGACTGGGTAAACTGGAAAATGCCACTTTTCGCTTCAACTACATGAATACCAGCTATAGCGTAGATGGAAATGTCATCTTCGAGCCCGATAACATCAGCTTCCGGGGTCTTGAACTACGGGATGCCAATAACAATACTGCAAGGTTGAGAGGGGGGATCAGCCATGACAATTTTGACAACCTGGTTTTGGACCTCTCCGCCAATATCAGCAATTTTCAGGTAATGAATACCAGTGCGGCTGATAACGACTTATTTTTTGGAACAGCCTACGCCACGGGAGACATCAACGTTTTTGGTGCTGCCAATAACCTGGACCTCACCGCAAATGCTACTTCCCAGCCCAATACCAGGGTATACATACCCATTGGAGACAGCAACGGACAGGCTCAGGAAGATTTCATCAACATCATCAATGTCAGGGATACCGTCCAATCGGAAAGCTTTGAAGAAAGTGTGGAAAAACTGACCATCAATAACCTGAGGATGAATCTGAACCTGGACATCACACCCGATGCTTATGTGGAAATACAGATTGATCCAAAAACGGAGGAAAATATTCAGGGCAGGGGAAGGGGAGTATTGAACCTGAACATCGATACCCAGGGCAATTTCAACATGGCTGGCAATTTTGAAATAGTAGATGCCCTGTACAATTTTTCGCTCTATAATGTCATCAATAAAAAATTCCTGATTGAGCCCGGAGGGGTCATCAATTGGTACGGGGATCCCTATGAAGGCGTGATGGATATTTCAGCGGTCTATGAAGAAAACGTATCCCTGGCATCCCTTCAACCCAATACGAATAATGGGCAATTTGAAAGCAACCAGTTGAAACGGCGCTTTCCGGTCAAAGTAATCATGGACCTGGATGGCCCCTTATTGTCTCCGGACATCGCTTTTGATTTTGATTTTTCCGAGTTTCCTGAGGACGGGGAATTGCAAACCACCATTTCAGCTTTCAGTAACAGGATTGCCAATGACGAACAGGAAAAAAACCGGCAGGTGTTCTCGCTGATCATGCTGCGCAGGTTTTCGCCGGAAGGGCAGTTTAGCGGAGCAGGTATTGGTTTTTCCAACCTCAGCCAGCTGATTTCCTCTCAACTCAACAACCTGATCGCTCAGGTAGATGAAAATCTGGAAATAGATTTCGATTTGCTGGGACTGGATGAAACAGCCCTGGAAACCTTTCAGTTGAGGATAGCCTACACTTTTTTTGATGGCAGGCTCCGGGTGACCAGAGATGGTGGTTTTACAGACTTGCAGGGCAATGCGGATTTTAATACCATAGCCGGTGACTGGCAAGCCGAATACCTGCTTACCGAAGACGGAAGGTACCGGGTCAGGGTGTATAACCGCAACAATTTCAATACCCTTACCGCCCTAGGTATCAATAACCGGGGCCCCAATACCTATGGGGTTTCGGTATCACAAAACCTGCTTTTCAGCTCATTAAAAGAACTTTTCCAGAATTTCAGCCGGAAAAGATCCCTGCCAATGAATGATTCCGATGAATATTTACGACGGGATTTTAATATTGACCTGGACGAAGTAGCTCCCGAATTATTTAAACCCGACCCCATTGAAGAGCCATCCGGTATCCGGATACTGGAACAGGAAAAACCGATTGAAAATTGAACAATATCTGCACAAGGCCACTTACTATTTCATGGAAAAAATAACATTGTTTTGGTTTAGGAGAGACCTGCGTCTGGAAGATAACATGGGCTTGTACTACGCCTATCAAAATGAGGAAAAGGTTTTACCGCTTTTTATTTTTGACAGTGATATCCTGAACAAACTGGAAGACAAGGCTGATGCCCGGGTGCAGTTTATCCACGAAAGGATCCTGATACTTCATGAGGAGCTTCGGAAATACAACAGCTCTATTTTAGTCAGAAAAGGTAGCCCATTGGAAGTTTTCCAATCCCTTCCCAGGGAATTTGAGATTAAAAACGTATACACCAACAGGGATTATGAGCCTTACGCATGGAAAAGGGACCAGGAGGTGGAATCATTTTTGAAGGAGAAAAACATCCCTTTTTACGATTTCAAAGATCAGGTCATCCATGAAAAGGAGGAAATAACCACTGAAAAGGGAGAGTTTTATAAGGTGTTCACGCCTTACAGCAGGATGTGGCTGAAAAAATTTAAGTCATCAAAAGTTGATACCGTAAGCCTGGATGGCCGCAAAAACAGCTTTTATCAAACAAAACCACTACCCCTGCCCAGCCTGGAAGAGATTGGTTTCCAAAAAAGCCATATAGAAATCCCCCCACTTGATATTAACAAACCCCTGATCAAAAAATACGATAAAACCAGAAACTTTCCTTCCCTGGATGGAACCAGCCGGCTGGGCATCCATTTGCGATTTGGCACCATCAGTATCCGTAAACTTGTACTGGAAGCTGCCCAACTTAATGAAACCTATTTGAATGAGCTGATCTGGAGGGAGTTTTACATGATGATCCTCTATCACAATCCGCAGGTGGTGGACAAAGCTTTTAAATCCCATTATGACCAGATCCCCTGGCGGAATAAGGAGGAAGAATTTGAGCTATGGTGCAGGGGCGAAACAGGGTACCCCATGGTAGATGCAGGCATGAGGGAGCTTAACCAAACCGGCTACATGCACAACAGGGTAAGGATGGTTACCGCCAGTTTTTTGACCAAGCACCTGTTGATAGACTGGCGCTGGGGTGAGGCTTATTTTGCCAAAAAACTTCTGGATTTTGAATTGTCCTCCAATAATGGTGGATGGCAATGGGCAGCTGGGACAGGTACAGATGCCCAGCCTTATTTCAGGATTTTCAATCCCGAATCCCAACTCAATAAATTTGATAAAGAAGAAAAATACGTTAAAAAATGGATTCCTGAATATGGGAGCGAAAAGTACCCAAAACCCATGGTAGACCACAAAACGGCCAGGGAAAGGGCCTTAAAGGTATATAAGGAGGCTTTAGGAAAATAAACCTAGCCAATCAAATGCTGATCGAAGCCAAGCGCCACCAGTTTTTCAAAGGCTTCCCAAACAGGATCCGGGATTTCCTGATAAATCTGAAAGCCTTTCCTGGGATATTCCCTGATGCGCTGCAAATCCCCTACCATGGATTGGATCACAATGGCCATGGATATGTCTTCGTTGGGATAGGCTTCCAATGAAATCTGTGGACTGGTAACCAACACTGTTTTGTCTGGCCAATGCTTTTTAAATGTCGCATAGGATCGCCTCTCCATATATGGCTTCTGTACAATGATAAACCGGTCCAGGTCCAGGCCTTCTCTTTCCAGCAGTTGCTGGGTAAAACGGATGTTCTCGCCGGTATTGGTGGACTGGTTTTCAACCCAGATCGCTTCCCCGGGAACACCCATTTCCCGGGCAATTTTGGCAAATTTATCAGCCTCAGGCTCATCCCATATTCCCTGGGTGAAATTACCTAAGCCTCCGGAAAAAATGAGGTGATCGGCCATGCCTTCCAGCCACAATTCGGCTCCCCGACTTGCCACCCTGGTATCATGGCTGCCTAAAACAAATATGGCATCTGATGGCTGAAGGCCATGGTAGAGCTGGTGATAGTCCCATAAAATCCGGGCCAATTCAAGCACCGTTGAGTCAATTTTTGGCTGATCTTCCTGAAGCATATGTAAAAGTTTAAATTTAAGCGACAAATATAATCGTTCCCGGGAGTAAACCATAACTCCCCTTATTTATGGAACAAATTACGGTTTTGAACTGAAATAAACCTTGTTAGGAAAATCAAATCCGAAATTTAGAATGATCATTCTACCAGCTAATCCGATGAATTTCGGCAAACCATGAAATGTGAAAAATTGAGCGGCTGGTTTTTATTATCACCCATTCCTGTTACTTTAACGAAGCGTTTTCAATCTGCTGAAAACTTACTTATTTACATTTCCCCAGGAAGCCAAATGACTCAAAACAAGCACCAAATTTTATTCCGGCTGTTTGATACGTATATTCCAGTGATCAGCATTGGTGAAAAACTAATGGTGTTTTCCAAAAAGGATTACAAAGAAGAAATGAAAAGAAGGAATTTTCAAACTGCGATCATTGATTCACCGCTTGGATTACTTAAATACGATTTGGGATCTGACGGCCCCTCCCCTTTGGCTGAGGCTGATATCATGCCTGGGGAAACCCCATTACTTACAGCTTTTGAAAAATTGGCTTATCAGAGAAGGTTTTTTCTGAAAGAGGGCAGGCACATCACCCATATTGTTACCCAAAGTGACCTGGATAAAATCCCGATGAGATTGGCCATGATCGGCTTTATCAGCGTGTGGGAGACTTATCTCAGGGAATTGGTTAAATTGGAGATACCTGAGTGGGAACAGAGCCTGTCTCAAAAGCGAATTGAGGATGCCAGGCAACTTTTTGCACTAAAAACCGCCCGGAATGAAGAAATTGACCTGATACAGTGCCTACAGCTGGCAGACCTGGGCAGCATTTTTTCCAAAAAACAGCGTTTCAAGAGGTTCCTTCCTTCTTCAAACAGGCAGGAATATGACAACATCATCAGGAATATTGGAAAACTTAGGGATGCCCTTGCCCATTCTCAAACCATTCTTCCTTTTAACTGGAAGGAAATTCACCTGCAAATGTCATTTATCAGGACGGCAATCAAGAACAAGGGCGGGCAAACCTTCGGGTAACGGTTTCAATCATTTATTTTTCCTGAGTGCCGGGGTCTTTTTCCATCCCAAAATGGGCCATCATCAGAATAGCTCCTGCTGTACCATCCATGGTAGGTTCGTTGGTGCTGTAATCGCCCACATCATCCTGGTAAACTACATGATCGTTTTGTAAATGGGCAAATTCATCCGGATCATTTAGCGTCAGACCAAGCAAACTGTCGTGAATGCTGCGGTAAATAGGGCCATCTACCAGCCCGCCAGGTACCTTGATACCCAGCATCACAAAAACACTGGTATGTACATCATCCGGAACCTCTCCCTCCTCAGGCAATCCGGTAAACATGGAGGTTCCCCAGGGATTTCTGCCAAACAACCAGTCGCGCTGGGTGGCCAAAAAATGTCTGTATTGCCTGTCACCACTCATCTTTTCATAAAGAATGATTTGAGTGACCAAGCTAGTCAGCAGGTTATTGGAACACCAGATAAAAGGCACTCCGATATGAAATGGATTTTGGCCGGCCCTCTTCAGGGTGTAGTCTATCCCTTCCTGATAGTAGCCTTCGAGTATTTCCTTAAAATCCTGATCCACATGCCGATGAAGGGCAAAATGCCCCATGTTTATGAAGGGATAGCGCTGGTAATGCGCTGCAGAATCTCTTACGGTCCATGCATCTTCGTTACTACTCATTAAGGCATAAGCCTTGGCCTGATCCAGGTAAGTTTTTTCACCGGTCAGCGCAAAAAGCTCTGCTGCCCCCCATTCCATATCATCTGCCCAGGTATCCTCATTGTACCGGTAAGGGGCTCCATAGGAATTACCCTGCTGGTATCCCTCATGCTCCCTGCCCAGCCTGTAAAGTGAAATGGCTGCTTTCCTGCATTTTGCAGCATATATGGGATCATCCAGATGCTCCTCCCATATCCTGGCGGCAATGGCCATGGCTGCAGCACTCCTCCCAGCCAGGTTGGCCAATCCGGTTGCCTGGCTTTTATACTGGCCCAAACCCTGGGGTTTTCCCGTAGCCACATAAGCTGTCCGGTAGCTGTTTTCTCCCCAGCCATAATCTGAATTATCCTGATTGGGGATCTTAAACCCCCTGTGATCCCGGTCATCTGCTACCTGATGAAAAAGCATTTCCGGAGTAGCGTGCATTTTATGGATCCAATCCAACCCCCACTTCGCCTCATCCAATACATCCGGGATACCGTTGCTGCCTGGCTGTCCCAGGACATTGTATTGATCCGCAAACTTCTCGGGATACAACTCGAAGGCCAACAGCATATGGGCAGTTGCATAGCTCCCTGTGATCAGGTATTTGAGTTGATCTCCTGCATCATGCCAGCCCCCACTCAGGTCTACGTAGGTACTATCCGGCATGGGACCATAAAAACTCCGTCCATCTTTCTCATGACAAACCATATCCAGGGTAGGATTGTACCCACAACGCTGCTGCCGCATGAAAGTCAGCAAGGTCTCCTGATGATGTCCATAGGCCTCAGGACCGATAGTAAAGGTGTCAGATGCCTCCAGTGTTTTTCCGGTCTGCAGGTAATATTCCCCCGGCTCCGTCCAGGAGGAAAAATTGAGGGTATAATAATAGTCGAATTTTCCCCAATTGGAAGTTCTTCTCCTTTCCGGCTTTAACTCCATCATTACCTTATCATCAGTAGCTCGCAAGAGTTGAACCCTTCCGCGGAATGGGGCCTGGCTGAATATCAGGGCTTCCTTTTCATCAGCTGACAGGTAACCGAGCTGATTTACCCTAAGGTAAGCTTTGGTCTGGCCATATCCATCTGCCATCAGGCCTGTAGCTACAATAATTGCCAGGAATAACTTTAGCCCTGGCTTTATAGTGATCAAGTTAAAATTCATGAGACGAAATTAAAAAATTTGATCTGTAATTGGCATAAAAGGAGTAAAATCCCTGAAACATATGCATCAGGGACACCTTCCACCGCATTAAAATCTTATGTTCTCCATTCTTTTTTGAATGGTTCAATGAATTCTGCCATTCTATTTTTATTATTGTATGATTTTCTATGATAAAACCACCCAACATACAAAGAGGCAAAATCTATATCCTGCTGAGCATCCTGTCCTGGTTTGCCTTGTTGTTTGTAGACCTGGTAAGGATTTTCGGTGAAATCAACCAAATGGAAGGGGTGATCAACAGGGAAATTACCTGGATACTGGAGATTATCTTTTTTATTTTGCTCTACCTTTTTTTCAATGATTCAATCAATAAGAAGGAAAACAGCAATTTTCTCAACCTGATCTGGAGGGCAGCCTCAACCGGATTGATTGCGACGGGTACCTCATTTTTGATCATTTACTTTTACCAGATCCTTCAGGATACCCGCTTGTCTGATGATCCGTTGTTAAGAAATTTTTTCTATCATGTGAATTTTGCCCTGACGGCGATTTTTCTTATCTCTACCGCACTACTTTGGAAACATCTCATCCTTTATCAAAAAAACAAAGCAGTCGTTCAGCAGTGGCAGGCCTATGAAGTCATTTTGCTGATCAGCATGTTTTTCGTATTGATCAATCAGGAAAGCTTCAACTATGGTTTCATGTTTGGTTTGATTTTCCTGATCATTTACGGTATCATACTATCGGTAAATTTAAAATGGATCCCTTACCTGACCTTCCGGGAGAAATGGAAGTCCATATTATTTCTCGCCATCATCGTATCCTGCACCATTTACCTGCTGGTTCAATTGGTATCCTATACCCAGAAAAATGTTCATTTTGTCAACCTGAGCGAAAACCTCTTTTTGCTGGGCCTTTTTGCCTTTGTACTGATTTATGCGGTGTTCAGCTTTTTGGTCACTTTATTTAACCTGCCTACTTCGTCCGTCTTCGAGCAAAAGCTGACCGAAGCCATCAGTTTCCAAAAATTGAGCCAGTCCATACAGCCCGGAGAGAATGAGGACCAGGTGCTGGACATTTTAATGGACAGCTGTATGAGTGCAGCCTATGTGGATGCCGCCTGGCTGGAATTGCATGCCGATGAGGAGGACCGCCGGACAGGAACGGTGCTTTACCAAAAATTCATCAGCAATGCAGAAAGGCAGGAAATCATGGGCCTGCTGAAAAAGACGGAACCTTTTTCAGGTTACCTCAAAAGTCAGACGGATGCCAGAATAGAATACCTGTATGGAAAAATAGCTCATGAAATCTACCAATCGGTTCTGATCATTCCCGTCAGGGCCAATAAAAAAATACTTGGAGACATGTTTTTGCTGAAGGAGGTAAAAGATGGGTTTAATAAGGAGATGATCAACATCATTTCCACTTTTGTAGGACAAACGTCCATATCCATTGAAAATTATCGCCTGCTCAATCAGGCGATTAAAAACGAGCGATATCGGGAAGAGCTTGAAATCGCCCAGCGTGTACAAAGGAGTTTGTTGCCTTCTGCCTTGCACCACAATAAGTGCTTTGAGATTGACGGTTTCTCGGCAGCAGCAGATGAGGTCGGAGGAGATTACTATGAAACTTTTAGGTTTGACAAGGACAATTTCGCCTTGATCATTGGAGATGTTTCCGGTAAGGGGACCTCTGCGGCCTTTAACATGTCCCAGATGAAAGGGGTATTCCACAGCCTGGTGCAGTTGAATTTCAGCCCCAAAGTCTTCTTATCCAAGGCCAACAGTGCCCTGAGCCGTTGCCTGGAAAAGAACAATTTTATCACCACCACGTACTACACGGTCAACACCAAAGAAAAAGTAATCCACTTTGCCCGTGCAGGACATTGCCCTACCCTCTATTTTGACAGGAAAATGGGAGACTCCCGATTCCTGGATATCAAGGGGATGGGACTGGGTATCGTCAGGAATGACACCTTTGACCAATACCTGGAGGAGGGGACTTTGGTTTACCATACCGGAGATGTCCTGGTCATGTATACCGACGGGATTGTGGAAGCCAAAAATGCAAAAGGAGAGGAATTTGGGTACGAAAATCTTCGGATGCTTTTGGGTAATTTTCACGAACTACCTGCACGGGAGATCCGCTTAAAAATCATCGAAGAGGTTTATTCCTTTGTGGGAAAGGAAACACTTCCAGATGACGACTATTCTTTGTTGGTGATCAAATTTAAAGCATAAACTTAAAAACATTTAAAGCGTATAATCGGGTATGTTATCAATCAATAAAGCGTCTGAGCGAGATCACCTGGTGATTGCATTGAATGGCGAGGTAGATGCCAGCAATTCGGTAGAACTGGACGAAGTTATTCAGCAGGCAATTTCTGAAAATGTAGCCAAAATTTTGGTGGATGGCAGGGAACTGGAATACATCTCTTCCGCCGGCTTGGGCGTATTCATGTCTTATCTGGAAGATTTTCATGAAAAAGAGGTTGCCTTCGTTATTTTCGGACTCAATGAAAAAATATTGAATGTTTTCCATATACTTGGTTTGGACCAACTGATTAGCATCAAAAACACCAGGGAGGAAGCCGAAAAAGCGCTTTATGAAGCATGAATTGAAGCTATATTGTGAGAAAAGCCGACTGGCGGAACTTAGGGGTTTTTTATCCGGAGTTTTGTCAGCCAGCGGTTTGAGTGAAATCATTCAAAATCAATTGATCCTGGCTGTGGAAGAAGTCTGCGCCAACCTGATCATTCATTCCCATGATTGTAATCCTCTGAATCATATTCTGCTGGAAGTCCACATCAATCAGGACACCATTATTTTTGAAATCAAAGACTCGGGTAAAGCTTTTAATATCATAGAATATAAATCCCCGGAAATCAATGCGGTGATCAAAGAGAAGCGCAAAGGAGGGCTGGGACTACTTCTGGTCAGAAAAATCATGGATAAAATCGAATTTGAAACCGAACCTACTTTCAATACCTGCCGCTTGATCAAAAAGCTGAAATCCAAATAAATGTTAAATCCGTTTACTTATCCACAGCTTCTTCCAGAATTGTGGGGTAAAATTCGTAACATTGCAGCCTAATTTGTACCCATTGTCCTATGAATTTGAAGCATATATATTTCCTTTTGTCGGGAATTTTATTTGCAGGTGCTTTTCAGGTTGCTGATCAAAACAAGGTAAGTCAGTCCCGGGCAGACTACCTCATCAAAATAGATGGCACCGTTTCAGATCGGGAAGAGTTTTTATACATATTGAATAAAAACCGCCAAAGAGCTGAAGGGCCCTTATCTAAAAGCCAATTTGAAGAGAATTTCGAGCTTTTTGTAAATTACAAGCTCAAGGTAAAATATGCCATGGATCTGGGTCTGGATAAATCCAAGGAATTCCGTGATGAATTCGACACTTTTAAAGGGGATATCATCAAACCATACCTGCTGGAGAACCAGCTGGAAGAAGGAGAAATGCAAAAGGTCTACGAGCGGATGCATGAAATGGTAAAAGCCAGCCACATTTTGCTGCAATTTCCTCCCAATGCCAGCAAAGAGGATTCCCTGGCCGTTTTCAGAATGGCTCATAAAATAAAAGCTGAGGCAGAAAATGGGGCAGATTTCGCCGAACTGGCACAGGAGTATTCAGAAGATCCCTCAGCGGAAAGCAATAAAGGAAATTTGGGGTATTTTACTGCCCTTCAGATGGTTTTACCCTTTGAAGAAGCCGCTTTTGGGCTTTCAGCAGGAGAAATATCTGATCCCGTCTTATCTGATTTTGGATACCATGTTATCCGGCTGGAAGACCGGAAAAAGAATCCGGGGCAAATCAGGGTCTCTCACCTGCTGATCAGAACCCATGCGGAGCAACCGGAGAGTGAATCCATGGCTGAAAAAAAAATAACCGAACTTTACCAAACCTTACAAGCTGACCCGGAGCAATGGTCGGAATTGGTGACTTCCTATTCCGAGGATCAGGGCAGTAAAGCCGATCAGGGGCTGATCCCCTGGTTTGGTGTAGGCTCCATCGTTCCTGAGTTTGAAAAAGCTGCTTTTTCTCTGGAAAAAACAGGTGATTTTACGCCTCCGGTCAAAACGGAATATGGGTTCCACATCATCCGGCTGGAAGGACGCCGTCCTGTACCTCCGTTTGAAGAAGTAAAGCCTGTGATACAGTCAAGGATCATTCGGGGAAGTAAATCAAGTATGCTCCGGGACAAGGTCCTGGTGCTGCAAAAAGACAAGCTACAGGTAAAAGAAAATGAATCCCTGCTAGCCGGGCTCACTAAGTTGTTTAACACCTTTCAGGGCAAGCCTGTTAAGGAGTTTTTAAACGAACTATCTGAAACAGCATGGAATAGCGATCAACTGATTCACTCCGACTGGAAAACAGCAGGGCTAAAAAACTTTATTTCCTTCATGGAATCCGCTTTTCCGGATAAAGAGCGCCCATTGAATGATACTTTTGAAGCCATGTATAACCCCTACCTACAGGATTTGCTGGCCACCTGGGAGGAAGAGTATCTGTATGCCCATAATGCAGACTACCGGCAACTGATCAATGAGTACAAAAACGGCATGTTGCTTTTTGAACTGATGAATCAGGAGGTTTGGCAAAAAGCAGTGGAAGACAGCGCTGGTCAGCAGGACTATTTCCGGCAAAACAGTCACGATTACCTTTGGGAGGAGCGTGTACCGGCATTGATTTTAAAGGCACAGTCCGGAAATGACCTTTCAGGAGTAGCCGATTGGCTTTCCAGTCGCACTTACGAACCAAAAATGGCATCAACATTAAAAGAAAAATTTCTACAGGATGATCCGTTGTTGTTTACCTTTGAGCAGAAGGATGTAGAAATCCATAAAAATAAATGGTTAGCTTCCCTTGACCTGGACCAGTCCTTTCATAAAACAGAAGTAGGAGGAGAAACCACTTTGGTCTTATTAGGGGAGCTTATTCCTTCGGCTCCCAAAAAATTTGAAGAAACCAGGGGCAAATTGATTCAGGATTACCAGCAATACCTGGAAAAAAAACTGCTGTCACGCTTAAATGAAAAATACACCATCCAAATCAATGAGGATGAAAAAGAAAAAATTTATCAATCCCTTGAAAAGTAAGGCCCTATTTGCCATGGGCACGGTGCTGTTGATGGCTTCCTGTGACCTTTTTAGCATTAAAACTGAAGAGGAGGACCCTGACAATCCCATTGTAGCCACAGTGGGAACAGCCAACCTGTATCATGCAGACATTGACCATATCAGTAAGGAAATGACAACATCATCCCTGGATTCCTCAGAATTGGTTGGCAGGTACATCCAAAGCTGGGTCAAAAAACAGCTGATGATCAGAGAGGCATCAAAAAACCTCACATTGAATGAAGCGGAAATCAACCGAAAATTACTGGATTACCGGTATGCCCTGATTGCCTATGAATATGAGAAAAATTTTGTAGAAAAGAGCCTGGACAATGAGGTGACCCAATCGGAAATACAAACCTATTACGAGGCCAATAAGGAAAACTTCGCCTTGAAGGAAATCATTGTGCGGACCAATTTCATCAAACTGGAAAAAACACTCCCGCAAAAAAGGCAATTGGAGCGCTTGCTGAACAGCGAACAGGAAGGTCAGAAAGAAGAACTAAAAGACTTCGCTATTCGTTATGCCAACAATTACTTTATCGAAGATTCTACCTGGATAAAATTTGATGACATTATCATCAATACCCCACTTACCCAAAACAACAATCAGGTTCAGCTACTCCGGAATGAAAAATTGATCAGTGTGGATGATGAAACCTTTTCCTACTATTTCAAAATCCTGGAATACCGCTTGAGGGATCAGGTACCTCCGCTTGAGTTTGTCAGAGACGAAATCTCCAAAATTATCGTTAACAAAAGAAGGGTGGAAATAGCAGAAAAACTAAAAAGAGATATTTACAACGATGCACTTGAAAACAATGAATTTACCATATATGAATGAATGGGGAAAAAAGGTAAGCCTGTTTATACTCCTCGGCCTGCTGTGTCAACAGATAGGCTTTGCCCAGGATTCGCCAGCTACTGCCTCCAGCAGTCCCGAAACGCCGGAAGAGAAGCCCAGCGGACAGGTATTGGATAAAATAATCGCTAAGGTAGATAATTATATCATCCTGGAATCAGACCTTCAAAAAGCTTATCTGGAGGCCGTTTCCCAGGCCCAGGAAGGAGTGGAAACACCCAGCCGCTGCCAAATTTTTGAATCCTTGCTGATCAACAAAATGATGATGGCCAAATCTGAAATAGATTCAGTAGTCGTTTCGGAAGCGGAAGTGATTATCCAGACCGACCAGCGATTCAATATGGTATTGCAGCAATTCGGAGGAGACGAAGAAACCCTAATTGAGGCCTATGGCAAAACCGGGGACCAGCTGAAAAGTGAAATTCAGGATGCCGTTAAAGAGCAGTTGGTTGTGCAAAAAATGCAGGGGGTAATCACCGAAGGTCTGGAGGTTTCTCCCAATGATGTACGGAAGTTTTTTGGTTCCATACCCAACGATTCTCTACCGTTTTTCTCTGCAGAGGTTTCGGTAGGTCAAATTGTGAAAAAACCGGAAGTGAGTCAGAAAGAAAAAGACAAGGTAGTAGAACAGTTACTTTCCATCAAAGAAAAGATTCTTTCGGGAGAGGCTGATTTTGCCAGTATGGCCGGGCAATATTCAGATGATCCGGGATCAGCTGCTCAAGGAGGTGATCTGGGCTTCTTTAGAAGGGGTGAACTGGCCCCTGAATATGAAGCCACTGCTTTTAACCTGAAACAGGGAGAGATCAGTGATCCTGTGGAAACCATGTTTGGATTTCACATGATCCAGCTGCTGGAAACCCGGGGCAATACCTTCAATTCCCGGCATATCCTGATCATACCTACCCCTTCGGAAGATGATATTAAGAAGGCAGAAAGGTATCTGGACAGCCTCCGGCAAGAAATTGTGGATGAAAAAATAAGTTTTGCCAAAGCAGCCAAAGAAAATTCTGACGATAGGGAAACCTCTGATAATGGTGGTTTTTTTACCGATCCGGGTACTGGATCCAACCGACTGACACTGAGGACATTGGAAGATCCAGTGCTTTACTTCACCCTGGACAGCATGGAAATAGGAGATATCACCCAGCCCATCAGGTACGAGGATGTAGACCAGCGAACCAACCGATCCGAACCTGGTGTACGCATCTTGTATTATAAAGAGCGTTTTCCTGCCCACCGGGCCAATCTTTCCGATGATTACGAAAAATTGAAATCGGCTGCCCGCAGAAAAAAGGAAGAAGAGATATTATCCAACTGGTTTGTTTTGGCAAAGGAGGAAGTATTTATTGATATTGACCCCCAATACGATCGATGTGAAGTACTGAAGGATTAAGATACCCATATCATATTTGCCCTCAATTTACTGGATCAAATCGCTATATATCAATCTATTTTCCGTGAGTCAGTTAGAAAATCAGGACATGACTTAAAAAATTCGCCCTTGCTCTCCGCCTCGGCGGTGAGATTTGCGTTTTTATTATTTGGCCAATACCTGACAGGCTTTCGTGTTTGAATAGCCGGATTCCTCGTTACCTGATCAGGTGTATGCTTCCATTGCGGCAAGACCCGACTGGAAAGGGAATGTAGTTCGCCCCCTTAATTGGCGGCAAGTACCAACTCTTGTTTTAAAAAATCTCTAAACTCACGGATCCTTTCCGAATTGTGGTACTTCAGGGCCGTAACAGAAAATTGATAGGCTGCAAGGGGATTGCCCTCATTGAAATACCAAATGGACTGGTTGAAATATTGCAGACCCAGCAGATTTTGAAGGTCAATGGTGCGGTAAATATCGGGAGAAGCAAAAGAATGCTCCCTGTTTTCTATTGACCATAATGCTTTGCTAACAGAATCACGGGTGATATCGCTGAGATATTCCTGCTTTCGCTCCGGGTCTGAAATGAATCCCGCTTGTGGATCAGTTACCTCCAATAGAAGTTGGGAACCCTCTACTTCAACTTGCAAAAATACGTGATAGGAAGTTTCTTTCACATCGTAGGCAAATCCAAAATGATCCAGCAGGGTAGCCAAAATCAGCGAACCGCTGACGCAGTCATAAAGGCCATCATCCAATGCATCCCTGTCCAGGGTAAACTGCTGATACCGGAGAAATAATTTTTGGTGGGTCCGGTAAAAAATATTTTTAACCATTTTTTCGCTATTCCCGAATTTTCTGAAATCTTTCTCCAATAATTCATATAAATCTGCGAAGCGCTCACTTTCAGTTTTCCATGAGTCCAGCCAGGCTTTCCCAGTATCTGGGACAGTCCCGGAGACATATCCATTCCCTGCTCCCAAAGCTGAGGCATGCCATAGCAAGGGAAGAAAAAGCCATAGTAAACATAAACCAAAACCACGCATGGCACCTGTGTTAATTCAACGTTAATTAAATTTAACAATTTATTAACATTAAAACAAAAAAATATCCTTTCTGTTTGAAAGGATATTCATGCTTATGGTTTTTTAAATGGTTTAAAACGAATAGGCGAAATTTACATTGATTAAAGTGCCCGGGTTGAGACTGGAAAAAATCTGGTCTTCGGCATTATAAGACCTGAATACTTCCTGTCGGGACTGGTTGAGCAGGTTTTGCACATTGACGCCTGCCTGTACCCTTTCTTCCGCTCCAAAGGTCTTATTCACACTCAGGTTCAAGGCATGAAAAGGAATGGTATAGGTATCTGTACGGTTTCCAAATCCGATATAATTGAGTGTAGAACCTTGCACATTGTAAAACAATCCCGCTTCTATACCCGATACGTAATTGTTATAGGAGATACCTGAATTGATGATATAGGGTGCCTGACCGGCCATATCCCGGGCAGAAGAAATAACTTCTCCTTCCCTGGCAGTAAGCCTACGGGACCGCAGCTCAGAAGCAGACATCTGGATTTTAGAGGAGGTGACCGTACCATTAAAGGTAAAAAAGAAGTTTTCCAACCCTGGATCCATAAATGAAAGCGACTTTCTCCATTCCAGTTCCACCCCGGCAACAGTACCATTACCCACATTTCTGGGTTGGAAAGCACCCGGATCGGATAAAAACTGTACCATTTCTATGGGCTTATCAAAAGTTTTATAAAAGGCACTAACGGAAAGCAGTTGGCCGGCAGGAAGAAATTGTTCCCATCTCAGGTCAAAGTTATTGATCCTGGTAGCTTCCAGCTGCCCATCCCAAAGCACTTCTGTACCTCCATTGGTAGTTTCCTGAAACAGACCGCCAATAAAAGTTCTCCCTGTGATGGGATCCAGAATTTCCGCAAAAGACATTTCTTTGAAGGAGGGCCTGGCAATGGTCCTGGAAAAAGAAAACCTGAGATTTTGATTCTCCTTTAAACTGCCGATCAGGTTGATGGTAGGAAAGAAATCAAAATCGTCCAGTACCTTTTCATTGTCAAAAACAATGGTTTGCGTCTGATTGGTGCCGGTATAATACTGCTCATATTTTTCTGCCCTCAAACCCACGATGGCCTTTATATTATCCAATGGAGAAAATTCACTCTGGGCGTATACTCCTGTGTTATTTAGATTCGCTCCAAAACTATTCGGGTTGTTAGGTATAAACAAGGGGTTATAACGAACCCCGTTTCTGTTGTTTTCTGAGAAAAGATTCTCTTGGTTCATCACTTCGTTGGGATCGCCGGCAAAATTGGTATTCCCAGTAGAAAACTGAAAATCCTGAATCAGAAAATCCCTTTGTTTATAGGTATAGGATGACCCAAACCTAAATTTAGCAGTTTTCCCAAATAAGGAGTGGTTTTTAGTCAGATCCAATTTTCCCACCATGTTTTGTTCTTCCAATGAGCGCCAAATACGCTGTGGCAGGCCCACCTCTGAGGAAATGGTGTTGTTTGGCCTACGAAATCTCAAAACCCGAACATCCGGATCATCAATGGTGGACAGGGTTGGAGAAATCTTCCAATTAACCTCCCAACTCCCTCCGTTGAGAAAATGCGCTCCACTTAGCATCAGGTTGGTCAGGGAACGTTGGCTGTATTCAATGTTATACTGGTCAGCTTCGAAGACAGCACCCAAATTGGTATTCACAAAATCGAAAACCCCCACTTTAGATTCACCATTTTGCAGGCGAATCAGATTCAGTTTGTATTTTGAAAAATCCGTTTTATAGGCCAGACCTGCCAAACCTCCCAACAAAACATTGCTCACACCAAAATTTCCCATGGACTTTTCCAATGGCTCCAGGGCAAAATCCCCGCTATTTCTTGGTTTGGCAAACAGGTTGTATTCTGCATCCTTATAGTATTCAGATGTATTTTTGTAGGTGATGGCCAGGTTATAGCCTAATTTATTGTTCCCCAGAGCTACCTGGTTGCCCAAAGAAAAACCCATACTAAAATTCGCGAGGTTTTGTTCTTTTCTCCCCCCAAATTCCGGATTAAAATCCCCCAATATCCGCTGGTACAACTGACCTCTTTCTCCGGAAGGATTGCCGATAACCTCACCAAATTGCGGAATATCGGTTTCTCCTTTGGTAGGGATTGCCCTGAACCCATTGTCAAATCCAAGGAAATCCGTAGTACTGCCTGAGGCTGTCAGGAAGTTTTTATTGAAATTCATGGCAGGATTGTATCCTCCGCTGAGTGAAAACCTCATGGTTTTTTCCTCCGGGAAATCCTTGGTCTCAATATCTACCACCCCGCCCGTGAAGTCTGCGGACAGGTTACTGGTAAATGATTTGGATACGATGATATTGTCTATGATATTGGTAGGAAAAATATCCATTTGTATGGTGTTTCGGTCCGGATCCAACCCGGGAATATCCACACCATTCAGTACCGTCTTGGTATACCTGTCTCCCAATCCACGAATATATACGTATTTACCCCCTTCAATGGAAACGCCCGTTACCCTTTTAATGGCTGCTGCTGCATCCCCATCTCCGATCTGCCGAAAGGACGAGGCTGAAATGCCATCCATCAATTGCGCCGCATTTCTCTTTACAGTCATCAAAGCGGCCTCAGTAGTCCGGATAGCTTCTGCGGAGATGGTCACCGTTTCCAGGTCAGAGGTAAACTCCTCCATTTTTAAATTATCCAAAACGGTAACCTCTCCGGGTTTTACCTGAACTTCCTTCAGGTTCAGGGGATTGAAAGAGATAAAAGAAGCCTGTAATTCATAAGTTCCGGGCGCAATTGGAATTTCAAAATCCCCGTCAAAGTCGGTTACTGCCCCAGTCTGGCTGCCTGCGACAGAAACTGCCACACCAAATAAAGGTTCCCCGGTTCCCCCATCAAATATGGTCCCTCTGATGGTACCATTTTGGGCCGATACATTTGCGGACAGGAAAATCAGTCCCATGCAAAGGCAGCTTAAGATTAATTTTTTCATTTTTTTTCAATAATAAATACAGCGATGTAATGATAAAAAGTAAGGAAAGGGATGCCTGAGGCATCCCTTTAAAAAAATGATTTGGTATTCAATGGTTATAAATTGTCTAATTCTCCTGCAACAGCAGCCCAGGACCAGCCTTCAAATGCTGATTTATCAGCACCTACCGTCTGCCCTCCAAGAGCCACTTCACTGGCATGTACATGGGTACCGTTTCGGAAAACGGTTTCAAGGGCCACACCGGCTGCCAGGGTAACCTCCAGGTTATTAAAGTTCAGGATCCCATTCTGAAAGTTGGCGAGGCTTTCGTCTCCACTTAGAGACAAATCTCCTCTACCTTCAGTTTCTGCCGGATCGGTAAATCCAAAGAAATATATATCTTCAAAAGTACCCCTGGCACCATCACGAAAATCCCCCAATTCAGAAGCTGGATTACCTACTACGGTTCCGTTCTTCAGGGTGTGGGCAGCATTGAATGATCCTTCAGGCCCGTCAACCTCCAGGGCATGATCGGTTGTAGGACCGCAAAGCAGGATGAAATTATCCATGGTACCGGACCAAGCCTGATCCGTATCCAATGCATCATCCCCGGAATTCCATACAATGGCATTCTTCACGCTTACAGTACCTCCAAACCATTCTATGCCATCATCCTGATTGGCAATGACCTCAATGTTTTCTATTATTGTAGTAGAACCTACGCCACCCAGTGTCAGGCCATTGATTTCATTGCCCTCTCCGATATTGGATCCGCCATGACGGATGGAGATATATTTCAATACTCCAGAATCATCTGCAGGATCATCTCCCCCATAAAGTCCATTGGTATCGGAAGGAGGAATGCCTTCAATTTGTATTTCGCTTACATCTCCTGCAAAAGAACTTGGTGCTCTTCCCAAAACGATTAATCCACCCCAAAGGCCATCAATATCCGGATCCATATTGGGGCTGGCTACCATTCCGGGTTCGATTTCATCAGCTACTGAAGTAAAAATAATAGGCTGGTCCGGCTCTCCTGCTGCATTGATCTTAGCCCCTCTGGCGATGATCAGTGCCGTGGCATTGGGTCCTGAACCCGCTTCTCCCTTGACAACCACTCCAGGCTCTATGGTGAGCGTGGCTCCACTGGTTACAGTAATTCTACCGCCCAAGATATAGGTTTTTCCGGTTTCCCAGACCGCGTCTTCTTCAATATTTTCGCTAATCCTAATGGTGGTAGCTATTTCACCTACTGTAAGTACATGGGTCACCGTCTGGGAATCTCCATTGCTATCGGTAGCCACAAACTCAAAAACCACGTTGCTATTGGCATCTTCATCGGTAGAAGTGTAGGAAAATTCATGGCTGGCAGAAGTTTCACCATTAAAATTAATGGTTTCAATGGTGGATCCATCTTTAATGATTACCAAAGAGGCCAAACCATCATTAGCAGTAATGTTGGCGGGTACGGGCCCCACCGTTTGGCCTGCTTCAATTACTGCGGTGGCTGGTATCCCCGTAATTGATACGAAATTGTTGGGTTCTTCCTCTTCTCCACAAGCAGCAAGCATTCCTGCGGCAAGTACCAAAGCGGTCAATCCTTTGAAAATCTTCTTCATAATGAGTAAATTGTTTAGTAAGTCAGTTTGATTAACGGCACAAAGTTGACTTAAAAATCATTACTCAAGGAGAAATGTAAATTATGAAATTTTAAAATTATCTTCGGAAAATTAATTTTATGTTAACATTAATTTTAAAAAATACCCATCAAGCCTCTACATCCACTTTTCCTGTTAACTCTGCCTTCAAAAATCTGGCAGTATAGCTGCCTGGCAGAGCTGCCATATCTTCGGGCTTTCCGCTAAATAAAATTTCTCCACCTTTTTCTCCTCCCTCAGGTCCAAGATCCACTATAAAATCCGCCACTTTGACCACATCCATATTGTGTTCGATGATCAAAACGGTATTTCCTTTATCTACCAACTTGTTTAATACCTCCAGCAAATGTCCGATATCCTGAAAATGAAGGCCTGTGGTAGGTTCATCCAGAATATAAAAGGTCTTGCCGGTATCTTTTTTCGAAAGTTCGGTAGCCAATTTCACACGTTGCGCTTCACCTCCGGATAAAGTGGTGGCGTGCTGGCCCAGGGTAATGTAATCCAGGCCTACCTCATGCAAGGTTTTAATCTTCCTTAGTATCTTAGGTTGATTTTCAAAAAATTCCACTGCCTGCTCCACCGTCATGTCCAGTACATCAGCAATTGATTTACCTTTAAACCTGACTTCCAGGGTTTCCCGGTTGTACCGCTTACCTTTACACGTCTCACAGGGAATGTGCACATCCGGAAGAAAATCCATTTCTATCAACTTCATTCCTCCACCTCCACAATCCTCGCAGCGGCCTCCCTTTACGTTAAATGAAAACCTCCCGGGTTTATACCCCCTGATTTTGGCTTCCGGAAGTTCGGTAAAAAGGGCCCTGATATCCGTAAAAACACCGGTATAGGTCGCCGGATTGGATCTGGGTGTTCTGCCAATGGGAGACTGGTCAACTTCTATCACCTTGTCCAAATGTTCCAATCCCCTGATCTCCTTATAGGGAAGGGGTTCCTTCCTGGAATTGTAAAATTGCCTGTTGAGTAGGGGATAAAGGGTTTCATGAATCAAAGAACTTTTGCCTGACCCGGAGACCCCAGTGACGCAGACCATGGTTCCCAAAGGAATGTCCAGATTGACCTGTTTGAGGTTATGCCCGCTAGCCCCCTTTAATTGTAATTTTTTACCTGTTCCCTTTCTACGTTTCCCGGGTACCGGTATACTCAGTTCCCCATTAAGATATTTGGCTGTTAAGCTGTCAGACAGCAAGAGTTGCTGGGGAGTACCACTGGCCACGATCTGTCCTCCATGTCTGCCTGCCCCGGGTCCGATATCCACCACATGATCTGCTTCGAGCATCATGTCTCGGTCATGTTCTACTACGATCACCGAATTACCCAAATCCCTGAGGTCTTTCAGTGCATGCGTTAATTTAACATTATCCCTTTGATGCAACCCGATACTGGGCTCGTCCAGGATATAAAGTACCCCCACCAGCTGGGTGCCAATCTGGGTAGCCAGGCGAATCCGTTGGGCCTCACCCCCGGAAAGGGTACGCAGGGGCCGGTTCAGGGAAAGGTAATCCAGACCTATGTCTAGTAAAAAGCCAATGCGCTTTCGTATCTCCTTAAGGACCTCCGCACCGATGATTTTTTGCCTTTCCGTCATCCGTTCCTCCAGATCAGAAAACCAGACTCCTAAAGTACTGATATCCATTTGTGCAAGTTCACCAATATGTTTTCCTGCAATTTTAAAGTGAAGGGCTTCTTTCTTCAGTCGATATCCCTCACAATCAGGACAGGTACGGCTGCTGGTGAAATCAGCGATCCATTTTTGTATTTTATCAGAGCCGCCTTCCTGCTGCTTTTGCAAAAAATTAAGTATGCCTTCAAAAGTGGTGGTCCACTTGGTACCCGGGTACTTAACAGAATCCACGGCCACTTCGGTTTTGTCCCCATAGAGCAGGGTTTGAATGATTTTATCGTCAAGTTTAGCTATGGGTGTAGCCAGACTGCCTTTATGGCGTTTGAGTATGGCTTCTATTTTTTTGAATATCCAAATGTCCCGGTATTCTCCAAGGGGAGCAATCCCTCCTCTGCTGATGCTCAATGAGGGGTCCGGAATCACGCTTTCCCTGGTGATCTCCTCTATGATTCCCAGTCCATTGCAAGTGGGGCAAGCCCCGTAGGGACTATTGAAAGAAAAGGCATTTGGCGCCGGTTCATCATAACTGAGACCTGTTTTCGGGTCCATCAGGAATTTCGAGAAATAATCAATTTTGCCGGATTCATCCAATAACATCATGATGCCTTTGCCAATTTGCAGGGCAGTTTTCAGGGATTGGCTAATCCTGTACCTGTCCTCCTCTTCAGCAATCACCCGGTCAATCACCACCTCTATGTCATGTATTTTATAGCGGTCTACCTGCATTTTAGGCTGCACCTCCTCAAGCGATCCATCAATCCGAACCTTGGAATAGCCCATCTTCCTTACTGTTTCAAAAAGCTCCCGGTAGTGCCCTTTTCTGCCTTTTACCACAGGTGCCAAGATAGATAGTTTTTTACCTGCAAAACCCTGGAAAATTTGATCTATGATCTGATCCTCTGTTTGCCTCACCATTTTCTCCCCGGAGAGGTAGGAAAAAGCTTCACCTGCGCGGGCATAAAGCAGGCGCATAAAGTCATAAATCTCCGTTACCGTGCCTACCGTAGATCTTGGATTTTTGGAAGTGGTTTTCTGTTCAATAGAAATAACCGGAGACAAACCATTGATCTTATCCACATCTGGCCGCTCCATCCCACCTAAAAATGAACGGGCATAGGCAGAAAAACTTTCCATGTAGCGCCGCTGTCCTTCCGCATAAATGGTGTCAAATGCCAGCGAACTTTTCCCACTTCCACTTAATCCTGTAAAGACTACCAGCTTGTTTCTGGGAATTGCCAGGTCCAGATTTTTGAGGTTGTGCTCCCTCGCACCAAATATTTCTATGTGGTCCTGTGAGGATTGGTTTTCTGCTGACATAGGTAAAGGTTTGCGCAATAGTTGAATCGAAAGAACAAAATTAAGCATTAGGAAGCTAAAGCCCCTAATCCAAATCAAATAAACTCAAAAAGGGGCATAAGGTTCACTTTCAGCAAGGCCGCTCATTTTTCTCTCATTTCCTCCTCCGATTCACCGGTAAGGGTTGATTTTAATCCACTCAATACCAGATTCCACCAATAATGAAAAATAAATTTATGCCGCGCTCTCTTAAAATAAACATCCCCTTTGCTGAGGTTACCCGACTTATTGGGATTTTGAGACCGGATCACCACCTTATTGGCTAAAAATGCACCCAGTTTTCGGAAAATATTCTGGTCCCTTTCGAAATTTTTATCCAGGATCTCAATTTCCAGGTCCTCATATTTGACAATTACCTCCCCTGTTCCCTCCAGTTCGTCGGCTTCTATATCGAAATACAAATCGTTTAACCTACCACTTTTTAAGGCCACTCTGGTGGCAGGCATGATCAGATCATTGAGTGGGGCAAGTACCATTCCTCCCACCTTCCCCTTCATAAAAAACTTGCCGTTTTCATCATTGATCAGGTAATTGGCCTGCATGTCTATCAGACCCGTTCCCATTAGTCGACCCTGGGCCAGAATTTTCAAGGTATCATTGTCAGCGCTCTCATCCTTGACATTTGTAAACCCGGTAATTTCCCCATTGACCTGATCAAAAAATATTTTGCCTGCGGATGGGGCTTTGGTATCAGGCCGCTCCTCATAGGCAATATAGGCCCCATCGATGGATATGGTCTTTAAATCTAGCTGCCTGGGCAATTCACCAAGGATTTCATGGACCATTTTAGGCCGTTTGGTGGTATCCTCGGGTTTTCTTTTGTCTCTGAATACCTCCAGTTCCATATGGTCCAGCTGAAGGCTAGCTGCCATAATCCTGCCTTTTCTGAAAAATTCCTGAAAATCCATCCCTTCTACCTGTAGCCGGGCATTGGACAACTCCATCCAGTTGGTTTCCTTCTCAAATTTATTGATGTATTCGTATTTATCCAGTTTGTTATGAAAGGAGACCTGCTCAATTACCATCCTCTGATCCGTGGTATTGAATGAAAAATCCTTCGCCCTGATCGTGTTCATGTATTCATTGACATGGACCCGGGCTTCATCCATATATCCTTCTATGTTGTCAACGGAGAAAAGCGTCTCCTGGCTTTCCCGGTCATCCCTGCTAAGGTTAAATCCATCGGCAAAAACAAACAAATCCTTAATGGACAACCTTACGGAATCGGTGGCAGCATCTTTGTTTTCAAATGAAACCTGATTGACCCGCAGGTGATTCACTCCGATATTCTGGTAATCCTTGCCTTCTTTTCCTTTATCCAGCTCATCCTTTCCCAACTCTTCCCAGTCCGGGGTTACGGTTTCCAAAATGACATGCTCTATATAAGCAGAGTCTAGTTTGATCCTATTGAAAAACAAAAAATCCACCCAACGAAATCCTGTAAGACTGGCTTCTTCAAAGCTTAAATGAAATTTGATTTTTTCAGCATCTTCCAGTTGTTCACCCGGCGTAATGTCCACCGATTCCATTTTTAAGAATGTTCCCCTGTAATCATAATCCAATTGGATATCCCCAAAATGCACTTCATGCCCGGCAAAATCGTTTGTCCGGGTAATCATGTTACGGACAATCCTCTCGGCATTGTTGTTCAGGTAGCTGTTAACCAGAAGGGGCAATAACTGAAACAGGGTAAACAGTACCCCGGCGATAATGAGTAACAGGATGAGGGTCTTTTTCATGTAGGTATGGATTACTTGTTAAGTTAATGAAAAATTTTCATCCATCTACCATTTTTTCTTATAGAGGTAGTTTTATGATATAGGTTCGGCCTCTCCTCACACTGAGCTGCCTGTTGATAAGCCATGGATTATAGATTTTCACCTCTTTGTAATTGCTGCCCTCAGACCTTGCCCATTCGGCCAGGTCACTGATGCTTTCTGAGACTTCAATCTCCTTCAAGGGAGGAAGTGCATACAGGTCATCCTGTTGCAGCTCAAAGCCGAATTTGCCCGGATGCTCAAAAATCTCTTTCAGTGCAAGTGCTCTGAACAAATACCTGCTGGTTTCTTCATTCAGGTACAAGTCATAGTAATTTGGGCTCAGCTGCTGATTTTTCCTTCGGGTAATGCCTGCGATACCCATGTTATAACTGGCTGCTACACTCGTCCAGTTACCAAACTTTCCATAGGATGACCTGAGGTATTTGCAGGCAGCAAGGGTTGATTTTTCAAAATGGTACCTTTCGTCTACATCCCTGCTTACTTCCAAACCAAAATCACCTGCGGTACCTTTCATAAACTGCCAAAAACCCTTCGCCCCCGCAGGGGAAGTTACGTTCATCAAGCCGGACTCTATCAGGGCTACATATTTAAAATCCTCTGGTATGCCATTTTCCTTCAGGGTTTGCTCAATGAATGGAAAGAATTTACCGGCTCTTTTCATCATCAAAAGCGTATTGGATTCCCAATAGGCATTGACATAAACTTCTCTTTCGTAGCGCTCGTAGACTTCAGGGTCTTCCATGGGCACTTTTTCCCCGGCAAATTCGGGTACTTCCAGAAGGTCGAATATTTTTACCCTTGGAAGTTGCGTCGCCTGAGCTTCCCTGATTTCAGCCACATTGTCGCCGGAAGCTTGAAATTCTTTTTCCTTGCTAACTGGATTGAAAAACAAATATCCGATCAGTACAAACTGTATGGCGATAAGAAAATATAAATAGTTAAGGTGTTTGGAGTCCAATTGGTTAATAATTTGGAGATAAAAGATATTTGCTGTAAAAATTATCAATGACAGCTACCGCTTCATCCGCAGTATCTACCAGGGCAAATAGGTCCAGGTCTTCTTCATTGATGTTGTGATGGGCACTCAGCACCACCTCCTTGATCCAGTCAATGAGCCCTCCCCAATAACCCTTTCCCACCAGTACTATAGGAAACCTGCCGATTTTCTTGGTCTGGATCAGGGTCAACGCTTCAAACAATTCGTCTAGGGTGCCGAAACCGCCTGGCAGTACAATAAAACCCTGGGCATATTTGGTGAACATCACCTTTCGGACAAAGAAGTAATCAAAGGTTATCAACTTGTCAGGGTCGATATAGATGTTATTGAATTGTTCGAAGGGCAATAGGATATTCAAACCCACAGACTTGCCTTTCTCGGTATGGGCACCTTTATTTCCGGCTTCCATGATCCCCGGGCCTCCCCCTGTTATCACCCCATAGCCATGTCTTACCAATTTGCCTGCAATGGCTTCTGCTACCTGGTAATAATGGTTGTCTGATTGGGTTCGGGCCGATCCAAAAAGAGACACACAAGGTCCGATTTTGGCCAACTTTTCAAAACCTTCGACAAATTCACTGATGACTTTGAATACTGCCCAGGAATCTGCACTTTTTATTTCTGCCCAGTCTCTTTCCTTAAAAGCTTTCTTAATCTTATCTTCTTCTTTCAACTGCTCCATGTTTTCGATTTTTAAAAAATCAATCCAGATTACAAAATTACTGCGTGTTCACCAGTCAATATATCCGGTTAAAACAAAGTAAGCAAGCAAAGAATTCATGTCTTTATAAATTTCTTTCAGATGTTTCAGCTTGTCCTGGAGCGGCGAAGGTCGGGATAGCCTGTCCCGATCGTAAACCAGAAGCGCCCCGCATGCTTCCCGTCGATAACTGTCGGTGCTATCGAGGCATTCCACCATGGGACATTTTCGTCATGCTTGTCTGTCTCAGGCAGGCTCGATTTCCTATACATTTCTCGGGTACAAAAAAAACCTGTATCAAAACATAAAAATGGTTTAAATCCAAGAAATTTTTCTTTAATTAAAGCATGTTTTCAATTTTCCATGCCGATTATTGGCCATTTGTCATCCTTCTATCCAGTATTGGGTTGGTAACATTGCTGATTTCAAAATGGCGGTTTCATCCGTTTATTGCACTGGTATTGGCAGCGGTGTATGTAGGATTGCTCAGCCCTGATCTGATAGCAGAAGGTGGCTTGGTAGCAGCGCTCGAGTCCCCCATGCAAGCGCTGGGTACCATGGCAGGCAATATTGCCTGGGTCATCGCCCTGGCAGCCATCATCGGATCGGCCATGATGGAAAGTGGGGCAGCAGCAAACATCGTCAACCAGCTTCTTAAAACGATGGGAGAAAAACGGGCCGCCCTGGCTTTGATGCTTGCCGGTTTTATCCTTTCTGTGCCGGTATTTCTGGACACGGTGTTCTTTTTGTTGATACCACTGGGCATCACCCTGGCTTTAAAAACAGGAAAAGACTACGTTTTGTATGTCACTGCCATAGGGGGAGGTGCTGCCATTACACACAGCATTGTGCCTCCCACTCCGGGGCCATTGATAATGGCTGAAACCATGGGAATAGACATGGGAATCGTGATCCTAGCAGGGCTGGCTTTGGGTATTTTACCCGCAATTTTGGTAATCTGGGTAGGTAAAAAGATGAACCGCAGACTCAATATTCCGGTGAGGATCAGTGCAAACAGTTCACCCAAGGTGGCCAAAGAATTATCACTCTCGCTCTCACTGGCCCCCATCATCCTTCCCATCATTCTGATAGGAACCGCCTCTTTGTATGAAGCCATTACGGGTCAGTTACCGGAGTGGCTCGCACTGACAGGCAATAAGAATACCGCCATGGCAGCAGGAACAGGCCTTGCTCTGTATTTATGGGCAAGGTCGCAAAACCTGGGTGCCCATGAGCTTTGGTCAAATATTGGTAAACCGCTTGAGATTGGCGGACTGATCATTTTGATTACCAGTGCAGGCGGGGCTTACGGAGCCATGATCGGACAAAGCGGTATAGGGGATGCCATCAAACAGGCCACAGCAGGACTTGACCTGCACCTGGTGCCCCTGGCCTGGCTCATTGCGGCGGTACTGAAAACCGCCCAGGGTTCGGGAACAGTAGCCATGATTTCAAGCGCTGCTATCATTACCGCCCTGCTGGGCAATAATTTTGACCTGCCCTATCATCCTGTTTACCTGTTGATGGCTATGGGATTTGGTTCCCTTTTTGTATCTTGGATGAATGATAGTGCCTTCTGGGTAGTAGCCAGAATGAGTGGGCTTACCGAAAAAGAAGCCCTTAAAACCTGGACCTTTTTACTGGCCATCATATCGTTGGCAGGGATGTTGCAAGTTTGGCTGCTGACCTGGATAATACCTTTAGTTTAAAATTAACCCATTAACCTATGCATGTATTGATTATCGGTGCAGGAGGATTTATCGGTAGCCGGCTGGCTATGGAATACCGGCAAAAAAATCCGAATGCTTCCATCAGTCTTTTTGACCTCCACATTCCTGAGGCATTGAAAGAAAACCCAGGTTTTACCTGTATAACCGGGAATTTTGGGGACCCTGCGCAAACGGACCCCCTTCTGGAAAAAAAACCTGACTTAATTTTCCACCTGGCTGCCGTGGTAAGCGGGGAAGCAGAGAAGAATTTTGACCTGGGCATGCAGGTCAACCTTAGGGGCTCATTGCACCTGTTGGAAAAATGCCGGGAGCTGGGACATCAGCCCCGCATCGTTTTTGCCAGTTCCTGCGGGATTTTTGGTGGAGATGTCCATCAGGTCATTACAGAAAACACCGCCCCCAAACCCAGAAGCTCCTATGGCACCCAAAAGGCTATCGTTGACCTGCTGATGAATGACTACAGCCGCAGGGGATTTGTAGATGCCCGCTGCCTGAGGCTACCCACCATTACTGTGCGCCCCGGAAAACCCAATGCAGCTACTTCCTCCTTTTTAAGCGGTATTATCCGCGAACCACTGAACGGGCAGCAAGCCAGCTATCCGGTAGATCCTGCCTCCGAATTCTGGATTCTTTCTCCCAAACAAGTGGTAAAAAACCTGATCCATGCGGCCGCATTGGAGGCTGAAGTGATCGGTGAAGACCGGACCATTAACCTGCCGGGTCTTACCGTTTCTGTGCAACACATGATCGACTGCCTGGGAAAAGTAGCAGGACCGGAAATAACCCAATTCCTTATCCACAAGCCGGATGCCTTTCTCCAAAGCATCGTCCTGACCTGGCCTCCCCATTTCAATACCCAAAAAGCAGATCAACTTGGATTTACAGCCGACAGGGATGTGGAGGAAATTATCCGGAACTATGTCCGGGAAGAAAACATACAACTTCAAAATTCATGACTCAAAAAACCAAAACTGCCATCATCACCGGTGCCGGTTCGGGAATAGGACGGGCAGTGGCCCTGGCTCTGGCTGAAGAACAGTGGGCCCTGATACTCACCGGAAGAAGAAATGAAAACCTGGAAGAAACAGCCCGACTATGTGCCGGGAACACACACCTGGTCTGCCCCGCAGATATCACCGACCCTGCCGATGTCAGGCAACTCTTTCTTAAGACCGAAAAAAACTTTGGCCGGCTGGACCTGCTGTTTAACAATGCCGGGGTAAATGCCCCATCCGTTCCCCTGGAAGATTTATCCTTTGCCGAATGGAAGATGGTCATCGACACCAACCTTACCGGGGCCTTTCTTTGCACCCAGGAGGCTTTCAGGCTGATGAAAAAGCAACAGCCCAGAGGCGGCCGCATCATCAATAACGGCTCCATATCCGCACAGATTCCCAGGCCCTTATCAGTGGCTTATACTGCAAGCAAACACGCCGTTACGGGTCTTACCCGCTGCACCAATCTGGACGGCAGAGCACATGATATCGTCTGTGGGCAGATCGATATTGGAAATGCCAGAAGTGCGATGACCACAAAGATAGAAAAGGGTATCCTGCAGGCTGACGGGAGCCACAAGATAGAACCCACCATGGATGTAGCAGAGGTAGGCCGGGCAGTGGTGTATATGGCGGGCTTGCCGCTGGACACCAATATCCCCTGGATTACCCTGATGGCTAATGGTATGCCTTATATGGGTAGGGGATAATGGCCCATTTTACTCCTACCGTGGTAGCATATAAAAAACATATTTTAAATTCTTTTCATTGATACCCCGGTTAAAAGATTGTCTTATGTCAACCTCCTTTCGTAATTGCTTCCTACTTCTTGTCTCCACCCTGCTACTGGGCTCAGCCTGTCAGGAACCGCAGACAGTAGGAACTGAAGTCGACTCCGAATTCTACCGGGTCAATTACAACCGTCCGGATGCCACCGCCTTCCTGGGAGTGGGGCTTTGGGCCTGGCCCCTGCCCATGGACTACGATGGGGATGGGGACATGGACCTGCTGGTTTCCTGTCCGGATAAGCCATTTAACGGGCTTTACTTTTTCGAAAATACCAGCGGAGAGGCTTTTCCTGATTTTGCTCCGCCCGTCAGATTGGGGGATGCCATCCCCAAAGTTCAGGTTTCCCATACCGGATTGGGAGAGCCTAAGGTAACCATTCCAGGGGCTGTACTCCGGAACTTTCTGACTGCCTTGGATTCCCTTCCAGAGGCATTGTTTCCAATCGAGGAACTCACCAAGGATTTGGGGAAAAACCCCCGTTTTAATCAATGGAAAATGGCCGACTACGATGGAGATGGAGACCTGGATATATTGGTGGGTATGGACGACTGGTCGGATTATGGCTGGGACAATGCCTTTGACAGCACGGGGAATTGGGTAAATGGTCCCCTGCATGGCTATGTATACCTCTTGGAAAACCGGGACGGGGAATACCATAACCGGGGACGACTCCAGGCCGGGGGAAAAGAAATAGATGTGTACGGTGCCCCTTCTCCCAACCTGGCCGATTTTGACGGGGATGGGGACCTGGACTTGATTTGTGGAGAATTTTTAGATCGGTTGACTTACTTTGAAAATGTGGGTACCCGTGAAAAACCCGAATATGCCGCCGGGGTGTTTATGGAAAACCAGCAAGGCCTTATCAAAATGGACCTGGAAATGATCATTCCAGTTGCCGTAGATTGGGACCAGGACGGCCATGTGGACCTCATCGTAGGGGATGAAGACGGAAGGGTAGCCTGGGTACGAAATACCGGAAAAATGCATAATGGCATACCGGAATTTACTTCACCCCGGTATTTCCGTCAACAGGCGGATCATTTAAAATTCGGAGCGCTGGTCACTCCGGTAAGCGTGGATTGGGACAATGACGGAGATGAAGACCTGATCGCCGGAAATTCCGCCGGGTACATTGCCTTTATAGAAAACCTGACTGGGGGACCCAATCCAAGTTGGGCTGAACCCGAATTATTGGAAGTCAATGGCGAAGCCATTCGCATACAGGCCGGAGAGAATGGCTCCATTCAGGGTCCGGCGGAAGCCAAGTGGGGCTATACCACCCTCTCAGTTGCCGACTGGGATGGAGATGGTCATCAGGATATCATTTTCAATTCCATCTGGGGGAAGGTGGAATGGATTCGGAATACTGGCACAGAACTCAAAGCACCCCAGCCGGTCAGCGTAGAGTGGGGAGATCAGGATCCACCCTATCCGGCCTGGAACTGGTGGAAGCCGGAAGCGGACGAACTGGTCAGTCAGTGGCGTACCACTCCCTATGCCATTGACTGGAATGAGGATGGGGTCATGGACCTGATCATGCTGGACCAGGAAGGTTACTTGGCCTATTATCAGGGCGACAGCAAAGCGGGTGAAACCATCCTGCAGCCCGGAAAAAGAATCTTTTATGGAGAAAATGGTGCTACTTTTAATAACAAAAATGAAATACAGGATACCGGAAACGGGCTTTTAAGGTTAAATATCGCTGAGGCGGGAAGCAGCGGCAGAAGGAAAATCAGTTTTGTAGATTGGGACAATGATGGGGACCTGGACCTGTTGGTGAATAGTCTGAATGTGTCCCTTTTCGAAAATATCAACCAAAGCCCGGATAAGGTAGTTTTTCAATACCACGAGCCGTTCACCGGGCAAATGCTCGCCGGTCATACTACCAGTCCTACTTTTGTGGATTGGGATAAAGATGGCGTTTGGGAATTGTTGGTAGGGGCCGAAGATGGACATTTTTACTACCTACCCAGGTAAAAATTAAAAATTTGGGATTTGCTTCGGCTAAAAGAGTATTTATTCATTTTCTCTGCAGAGTCGCAAAAACTTTCACCGCAAGGTTTTTCCGGTTCGTGCCTTTTTAATAATTAGTTTGATTAATTAAATTATCCTGGTTTTATAAATTTAACCTTAATCTTGTGAATTGATTCTTCTTTTCTCTTTCTTTTTGTCTCTTAAGAAACAGTTTATCCTATGGTCCTGCCTCTACTAATTCCATGCCTAATTTTGTCGCCTGTCTTTTAAGGTATGCCATGCGTTTATCTATAAATTTTTTATCGTATTCTTCAATTGGAATGGGGGTGAACTCCATCTGGTTACTTATCATATAATAGAAAATAACAGCCAGTTTTCTTGCTGTGGCTTTCGTTGCGTACATCGGACCGCCTTTTGCCTTCATCCTTCGGTAAAAAGATCCGAGGTAATGTTCGCTTCTCTGGAGCGCAAAAGCGGCCATTCGAAAAGCTTGCCCCGCTTTATTTTTGCTCTTCTTCCTTTTGTTGCTCAGAAGTTTGCCACCAGATATGCGATTGTTGGGCGAGAGGTTAAGCCAAGATATAAAATGCTTCACCGAAGGCCACTTGCTCATATCAAGGCCGGTTTCTGAAACGATCTCCATGGCACAGACCTCACTTATGCCAAATACCTCTGTAAGGTCTACACCCGCAATACCTTTCAGATATGGGGTGGCGTTAAAGTTCAGCCTGTTTTTACTATATACTTTTCTAGCGGAATCCTTTTCTATTTCGGTGTTTTCCTTGCTTACCAATATTTCCATGTGCTCCTTAATCTGGTTATCACATTCGGCTATTTTTTGTTTGTATATCAGGTAAAGTTCGTAGGACTGCCTCAACTCAAACAGTGGCCCCTCTTTCCAGTTGCCTTCCAGTGAAAGAATGATATCCTCTTTTTTTGCTTTGACTCTATCTGAGGCAAGCGATGCCAGTGTCTCTGCGTCACGTTCCCCGGCAAGAATTGCCCGTATGATGAGCTGGCCAGATTTTCCAGTGATGTCCGTAATCACATTGTGTAGCTTCACGTTGAGCTGTTCGAAGGCCTTTTGCATTCGCAGGACCTGAGTAGAATAGTCTTGGGTGAGGTTTTTCCTGTGCCTCATGTAACCCCGGAGTGTCCTTATCATGTCCTCGGGCTGGAAACTGGCAGAAAGCAGCCCATAAGAATGTAACTGCTGAATCCATTGACAATCCAATACATCTGTCTTCCTTCCCGATACGTTCTTGATGTGTTGTGCGTTCACCAGAAAAACTTCAAAACCGTACTCTTCTAGAATTAAAAACAGTTGTAGCCAATAAACGCCCGTGGATTCCATCGCCACCGTCTTAATATTGCATTGTTGCAGCCATTTTGCCAGTTCATGAAGGTCTCTGGTAAAACTGCCAAACCTTCTTACTGGTGTCTCCGATCTATCTGCCGGAACGGCTACGAAATGAAACGAACTTCCGATGTCAACCCCTGCAGCATTGGGGTTGACCATGCTAACTTTGATCTTCTTTTTGGTTTTCATGATAGGTTATCTTTGGGTTGATAATATAACCGCCAAAGCCCAGCCGCTAACGAATATTTATTCTCTTAAACGGGATCAGGTAAAACTGTCACCAATATCATGTTCAAAAGCGGTCGGAATCACACTTGACCACAGGATCTGGCACTAATCCAAAACACGATCTTAACTGCATTGACGGTCAATACATTAAACGCATGTTTCCTTAATTCGTGTCATTTTTATAAATGCCGTTCACTTGACACAAAAAGAAAGAGAAAATTCAAGACAAAAAAATCCTTCCTCCCGCCATCCAGCCGCGCAGCTCCTGAGAAAATTCAGGACAGGTCGGTTTTTTGTCGGCCCAACGCTCTTTTCGTATATCAATAAAATTTTCGTTATGTTTATTAGCCGCTTAATTTATTTGGGCAAGTGATCCATAGACTAAAATAGGAAAGAAACTAACTTTAGAAAATTCAATTTTTCCTGCATCACTACATGTTATTCATTTTATATCCGGATACATGGGATTAAACATGGAGGTTTTCCCTGGTGAATAATAGTACATTTTCATATCCACAGTAGCTTCGCGAAAACTTTCACCGCAAGATTTTCCGGATTCATCGCAAACTTTCCCCGGTTTACCTCCTTCACGGATTTGAGCCTTTCATACTCCTTATGTTTGTCATGTAATACATTCATCATCAGTCTGTCAGTTGGCAGACCTAAAATTGTAAAAACATGAAAAATTTAATGAAAATTTCCGCAATAGCAGCTTTTGTACTTGTATCCCTGACCAGCATGACACCAGTACCCACCAACAGCCTGATCAGTAGCCATGAAGGTAAAAACCTGTTTTTTAGCCTGGACTCTCATTCAAAGTCCTCGACCATAAAAATCACAGACAAGACAGCCAATACCTTGTTTTATACAACAGTGTACGACAACGACTATGCAAAAAAGTTTAACCTGGAGCAATTGGCAGCAGGAACTTATTACTTTACGGTGGACAACCCTCAGGCAAGTGTGACTTATACCCTGGAGCTCAAAGGGGATAAAATAGCCATCACCCAAAAAGAGGAGAAAATCAATTCATCTGTTTTTCAGGTTGTTGGTGATAAAGTAATTTTCACTTTATCAGACAAGGACCTCAAAAAGGTGGACATAAAAATCACCAATAGCAGCAAGGACGAAGTATTCAGAGAATCAACAAGCGTTGACGGAAGCTTTGACAAGGTTTTCAATTTTGAAAAAGCCATCAAAGACCAATACACCATCAGCATAAAGGATGGAAAAAAGACCTATCTCCAACATTTTACGGTAGGTTAATCCCTGAAACTTCGGCTATCAAACATTGACTGCCCTGGTGAAACCGGTCTATACAGGCCGGTTTCTTTTTTTACTGCAGGTACCATCCGGAGATCCACCAGGTTTGCGCCAAAAAAATGCATCAAAATGCTTATCTTACTATTCCTTATCTTGCCGCTAAATACCAACCCAACCGAATGAGAAGCCCAAAAACTTTTTTTCAAAAGTACCAAACCGCCATCATCCATGTCCTGGCCTGGTCTATTTTTTTTCTGTTACCTGTCATTTTCCAACAGGGCTACCAGGATGAGCGGTCTCGATCCGTTCATGGTGGAGAATTTCTCAGCCTAAATACCATTACCAATCTTTTCTGGGTCCTGCTGTTTTACCTGAACACCCTGATCCTGATCCCAAAATTCCTTTACCACAAAAAATTCGGTTGGTTCTTTTTGATTCATGTATCCTTTTTCCTCATTGTCATATATTTTCACAGGCTTTTGTTTGGGCTGCTTTTACCTGATTTGACTTTTGTGTTTTACAGATCGGCCTTTTACAATGGTTTCCCTTTTATTTTTGTGGTATTGGCAGCCATTGCCTTCAGGGCTGTATCTGACAAGATTAAATCGGACCGCGTCGCTGACGAAAGACTGAAAGAAAATTTAAAGACCGAATTGGCCTTTCTTCGTTCACAAATCAGCCCCCATTTTATTTTAAACATCCTGAATAATATGGTGGCATTAGCACGCATGAAAAGTGAAGCATTGGAACCTTCCCTGATGAAGCTTTCTTCTCTGATGCGGTACATGCTTTTCGAGACGGATGAAGAAAAGGTAACATTGAAAACCGAGCTGGAATATTTGCGTAGCTATATTGACCTTCAGCAACAACGGATCGGAAACCGGTTAAAACTGGTGACCGATCTGCAAGCCACAGAGGATTGGCATGGCATCGAACCCATGCTACTTATTCCTTTTGTGGAAAATGCCCTGAAACATGGTACAGGAATGATTCCCGATCCGGTTATCTACATTTCCCTGCAAACAAAAGAAGGCCAGCTCTTTTTTACGGTAAAAAATAAGTTTAGTAAAAAGGAAGAGACCATGGACCATATTTCAGGAATAGACCTGGCCAATGTAAGCAGGAGATTGGAACTGCTATATGGCAGGCAGCACAGCCTGCATATTGATAAAAGCGATGGCTGGTTTACCGTCAATTTGCAACTAAGCTTTAAGCCATGATAAACTGTATCGCCATAGACGATGAGCCCCTGGCCCTTGAGTTGCTTAAGGACAATATCAGTAAAGTACCCTTTTTAAAATTAGTAGCGACCTGCGGCAATGCCTTTGAGGCCATGGAGGCCATGCGTGAACATACGGTAGATCTGTTGATTACCGATATTCAAATGCCCGGGATGACAGGGCTGGAACTGATATCCAGTCTTCAAAAAAAACCCATGGTCATTTTTTTGACTGCTTACAAACAATACGCCGTAGACAGTTATGACCTTGATGTGGTGGATTACCTGGTAAAACCCGTCGCTCTGGAGCGGTTTGTAAAGGCCTGCCACCGGGCGAAGGAACTTCATGAATTGAAAACGGGCCCTTCCCCTACTTCCAAGGCTATGCCTCCGGCCGACCATTTTTTTGCCCAGGTAGATTACAGTCAGTTCAAAATCAGGTTTGATGATATCCTTTGGCTGAAAGGCTATGGGGATTACATCAAATTTCACCTTAAAAGTGCCGCCCAGCCCCTTGTGGTGCGGATGAGCTTTAAGGAGTTTGAAAAGGTAATGCCACCAAATAAATTTATTCGTATCCATAAGTCCTATGCGGTAGCCCTGTCTGAAATTACCGCCATCCGCAAAAACAGTCTTTTTTTGGGAGATCAGGAATTTTCTATCGGTGAAACCTACCGGGAAGCGGTAGAAAAATGGATGCGTAGTGGGAATTGAAAAGTAGAGGTAATTATTCGGCTAAAAACAGGACTGGGCTTCACCGCCTATTACTATCGTCTAAAAATACTTTTACAGAACCCCAAAACTTATCCGATCAGTAGTCGTCCCCGCTTGGCTTTAGCCAATGATAGGAAATTATTTCTTCATCCTGCCTATTTTAATTTGCAGCTTCTTTCGGCTCATAGAGCCTAAAGCTCTCCATGAATTCATTTATCTTTGATGCTTCCGGGATTCGCCGCAATGCGGCAAAAGCAACCGTATAAATCCGAGAACCCTTTTTTGCCAAACGGATGGAAACAAGGGAGTTTGCACCTTTCGAAGCAGGATACAGCTTGTAACTCAGGCATTTTTCAAAACCCGGGAGTTGTTCAACTGACCTTTCATTAACAGAAAAATTTCCGAAAGTTGTCGCCAAGGTCTTGACCGACTGATCGAACATAGCTTCTACTTCCCAAGAGTCTAATATCGCTTGCGGCAAGTCAGCATAACTGATTATATAATGGTGTTCTCCCCCAAAAGTGGTATTAAAAGTCACTGTTTCTATGGTTTCCGTACCCCAAATGGTTTTTTGAACACTAACGCTTGGTTCCCTGGGGAATTTTGCAAGAAACCTTCCTTCGGACGAGCCAAACAACCCTGATTTAGTCTGTATTATATCAGGCTTTTCATCTGAACAGGATAGGAGAAGTAAGGAAATAAGCAATAAGCATATATTGCTTTTCTTTAGTTGATTGCGCATACACTTCAATTTTTACTGTAACAAATTCACCGGCTGTACCTACCTGGTCGCAACGTATCCATTAGATACTTGAACAAGGAGTCAATTATCATTTGTCATCCGTCTGAAACGTACTGACTGCTGACCAACTACTCCAATTCAGGTTTTGATCGCGGTAACGAACCCGCCAAAAATAGGTATTATTGGGCGCTAGGCGCTCTGTTTTTTCATCCGTTAAGTCGTCGTCCTTTTGTCGGTTTTCTTTATAATACCAATTCTGAAATTGTTGCCAGCTCTCAAATTCCAATTTTTCAAAACTGGTTGATGTTGACACCTGCCAATGTGAAGCTGCATGAAACGTACCTGTATAACTACTGGTGAAGGGCCCGGCTTTCAAAACGGCACCCTTGATAGAAACCTCTGACCCGGTTGGCGAAATGGCCTCGGGGGTATTGGGTTTGCGTTCTTTTCTCCAGACCGTAATGCTATCTCTCAATTCATTCTCCCGGTGCTCTATGGTATTTCCACGGCTGATTCGTTTTATCGTGAATTTTGGGTCTTTTCTATCACCGTCTATGGACACCATGACAAATCCGTACTCGTCTTGCGTAACGGTAAACTCATCGTAATCCCTACCTTCAAATTCACCCCAGTTATCAATGGCCCCGCCTGCTGAGGCCACATTGATCCAGAGGTGTTTGTGGTCCCTGGATTGTCCCCGGGAATATCCGTGCGTATGGCCAAAAAAGTGAATACTGGGCTTCCCTGTTTTGGTTGAAAATTGTTCCAATTCTTTAACGATCCGCCCGGTAAAATCTTCTTCACCCGGAATCCAAAGTTCTGACTTAAACGGATGGTGCAATTGCGCAAAAACAAAATCGATTTTTTCGTCTTTTTCTGTGTCCACCAATACTTCTTTTAGCCAATCCAATTGTTCCCGCAAATCCCGGTACCCATCGTTTGAGTCCAAACCGATTACCCGGGTGTTACCGTAATCTTTGTACCACCAATGTTCGGAATAAGCAGGCGTGCCATTCTCAGGCAAACTAAAATACTTAAAGTAGTAGACGGAATTGCGCTCATGGTTTCCGGGAACAGGATATACCGGCACTTGGGCAAATAATTTCTCTGCCGGATTAAAAAAGTGGTCTTTCCATTGAAAAAATTTAGCTCCGTTTTCGACCAGATCTCCCGGTATCAGCACCATGGCCAGGTTATCGGGCAGGGATCCGCCAAACTCTTTTTCAAGATAGCCGATCACCCCTTCGTTTACCACTTCGCTAAATTTGTCGGGTTGATTGTGGTCATACTGCATGTCGCTCATGGCAATGACCTTAAAATCTTTACCGTCACTGGAAAAAGGAGGTGTTTTAAATTGAAAAATATCTGAACGCGCATTTCCGGTACTTACTCGGTAATAGTACTCGGTAAACCGTTCCAACCCGGTAATTTTGACGGTATGCACTCTTACCTCGTCAAAATTGATCGCTTCCGAAGTACCCGTCGCTTTTTCACCCAATTCGGGACTGGTACCCCATTCCACGATACTTTCTTCTCCCTCGGAAGTTTGCCACATGACAATGGCAGCATTTGGCTCTATATCTTGCAGGTAGGGTTTAATCTCTATGACCTGTGCCAGGGATGGAAAGCAAAAACTCGCCAAAAATGCGAATAAAACTAATTTAAAGGCCATTTTCACTTTGCTAGTTACGTTTTGGTTTGGTTACAGAATCAACACACTGAAAAATATTCCAACCAGGAATTTATAATGCGTATAGCAAGGTACTATTTTCGGAATAAAAATAAATAAACCACCCTTGAAAACGGCGGATAATTTTCCCGGGTCCTATTTTCCCACTGGCTTCATTTTAAGTCAGATAGCGCCCCTACTTCTAATCGCTCCGCAGGTCCGCATACGGTTGGTCTGGCGTTGCGGAAGGCACCAGTTAAATAGCGTAAAATAATTCTCGATGGATAGAAAAGCCTGACCTCTGTTTTCGATAAAAATTCAAGGAAACCTGAATAACTTTGGACACTCCTGACGGGGATTGCGAGGTAAGACTAGTGGTAAGTATGAATACCAATAAAAGAATTCTAAAGAGTCTTTCCATTTTCTTCATTTTTTGAATCGAGATTCAAATTGATTGAAAATAGTTGCTTCGTCCTATGGGAAATTTTTGAAAATGGTCAATGAATAGGATACTGAATACTTAAAAAGTGAATAATCTTAAAAGAATCACATCAACTTACTAGTTAGTACCTTTTTGCGATAAAACAGATACTGATGAAAAACAATGCGCCTATAAAACAAAAAGACCTCATTTCTTCCGAAATGAGGTTTTCGGCAGCTCCTCCTCTTGGGCTCGAACCAAGGACCCTCTGATTAACAGTCAGATGCTCTAACCAACTGAGCTAAGGAGGAATAATCGGCACTTAAGGGCAATTCCTTAAATGAGTTGCAAACATAACAGGTTACTTATTTTTTTCCAAATAAGGCTGCCTGGATTTTTCATAAATTTTTCCCGCGCAAAAGCTTTGGGTTCAATACCAGCTACTTAACCATTATACTGACAAAGACTACCCAATCCACAAACAGCTTCCAAAAGCATTTAAGAGATTTTTTAAATGGCAGCCCTTTTTTTTACCTGAAAAAAGTATAAATTTGCCAATCTAATCTGGATTCGGATGTTCATTTATTTCTTTTCAAATCTCGGGGTGTAGCGCAGCCAGGTAGCGTACTTGCATGGGGTGCAAGGGGTCGTGGGTTCAAATCCCGCCACCCCGACAAATTGAGCCAGGCTGGATTGCATCCAGTCTGGTCTTTTTATGACCTATTTTGTATACATATTGTTCTCTGCTTCCCTGGGCCGCTTTTACGTGGGACAAACTCAAAACCTGGAGGAGAGGATCCTGCTACATAATTCCGGCAGAAACAAATCCACAAAAGCAGGAATACCTTGGAAAATCATATATTTTGAAACCTGCTCAGACCGAACTGAAGCTGTCACGAAAGAAGCGAAAATCAAAAACCTGGGTAGTAAACGATACCTTCAAATGATCGGTAAAGTTTTCGATCCCGAGCAGCCAGGTAGCCTATCCTGACACAGGTCAGATGTTCAAATTGAGCGAATCCTGACGCAAGTCAGGGCACCCCGACGAAAGTTGAGCAAGGCTGGGATTCCAGCCTGCTTTTTTTATGAACTTCTTTGTATACATACTTTACTCCCCTTCCCTAAATCGTTATTATGTAGGTCAGAACCAGGATATTGAAGAACGCATTCGGCCTTTCAGCGATCCCGTCAGCACTACTTTTATGCCGGGTTTGCTGCTAACCGCCGGAATGCTTATCCGGAAGGTGAAAGGGGCGATTATTTTTGGTATTTTACTGCCCCCCTGTTGTCCTGGCCCATTGTCAGGTGGTGGGGGGATGCTTCAGAGATGAATAGCGGGAAGCCAACCTGGGTGAATTTTGAAGGAGTAAGGTCCAGGCCGGATTCTAGCATGGTTTTCGAAGCAGATCTTTTGGGTTCATTTATTTTTTATTTGTAACTTAAGTTCTTTCGATGAACATTAGATAAGTTTTTGCACCCATACATTTCTGGTTTCTTGTCTGATGAAAGAAGTTTGATATTTTAACCTTAAAATAGGTTAACAGCTATTTAAGCCCGCTAAATATGTCAATACCCAAAGAATGGGAAAGCTGGGTACTGTTATTGCTTTATGCCATTGGATGGCCCTGGAAAATTTCGATGTGATCAACTGGGTTCCAGATTGAGTCAGGTTCCCCCTCATACAGATTCATTTAACATTCAACTGTTAGTTTCCAACTTTCTTACCCCAAATCGAAAAACCTGCCGATGAGATGCCTGCATACGTAACCGTGGCACGTCTTGGAGAAGCTTCCCAGTCCCAGGCACTGTCAACCAATAGTTTCGTGCCATTTAACGTGAGGGTTTGGGAGCCCTCATCAAAAGACCAGGTTCCATTCAGGTACCCCTCTACTGAATAATCCTCATGTAAGGTGATCTTTTCAGAAAGCTGCATCACCTGGTATTCATATCTGAGGGTAATTTCCTCCCATTTACCCAGGAGATCCGCTTCCGTTATGGTAACATCCGGAACATCCGCATACCGTTCGGGAGCAACCACAGGCCAGCCATCTTCCGTCCAGTATATTTCCCGCACATGCCCCATCATAACGGCATTAGAAACATTAATTCCTGCAATATCCGGTGGTAAACGCCCTTGCGATGAATAGAACCATTTTCCAGAATCCGGATCCTGAAAAATTGAGGGGTGGGAAATTCCAACCCATCCATAACTGCCTGCAAATTTATATGGATGTGTGAGTACAGGATAGGCTTCCGCTCCCTCTGTGACATTTCCGCCATCCAAACCATAATAAGGGCCGGTTATATTTTCTGACCGGGCCACTCGTGTATTATACGCCTCTGCTAATTCGTCGTAGGAAAGAAACAGGTAATAATACCCCGTATCCTCATTATAGATGATTTCAGGCGCCTCGAGTGCCTGCCATCTGTTAGCATGTACATGGCCACGACCGGCTATTCGGACGCCAAAATCTGGAAGGGTATTAAGCTCCATGGGTTTGCCTGTGACAGGATCCACCTCAACTGCTGCCAGCCCCGAATGCCAGGAACCGTAAATGAGCCAGTGGTCACCTTCCGGGGTGACTACATAGGAGGGATCGATCGCATTAAACTTAAAATACCCGCTCCAGTCGGAACCCCCATTACGCTCATACGTTTCTTCCCCATCAGGCACCGAGTGGATCACCATTCCTTTATCCTCCCAATTATTGCTAGAGAGATCGGTAGATTCGGCAAGGCCGATAAAGGCACGTTCTGTCCAATATTCATTTCCGTCATTTCCCAAAATCGGGTTAAGAACCACTACACTGTAGTACAGCCTGAAGGTATTTCCAACTTTTGTGATATGCGGCGCCCAAAACCCGTATTCCGGGTTCTCAAGGGGTGGTAATGGCGGGTCCATATTAGCGCGGATGTTGTTCAGGGCATTTTTTACCCAGACGGGACCAGAGTCAAAGACAGCGCCAAGATATTCCCAGTTAACCAGGTCTTTGGAACGCCTGGCGGGATAATTCCCACCAGCCTCATGAACATTTCCATAGGAGGCATTTGTTTGATACATGTAAAAATAGTCGTCATCCTTTATCACGGTTGGGTCATGAACATTTGCCAGGTTCCAGATGAAGCGATCACTCCAGGTGAAAATAGGGGTATAATTGTCGGAGTATGTCGGACCCTGAAAATCCGGTATCAACCCTTCATAGGCTTCGTTCTCTTGTTCTTCCTGGTCATCCGGTCCGGGACTATTAAAATCGCAAGCGGTTAAAACTCCAAAAGTTATAAAAAGAATAAATACAGGATATAACGTCTCAAGGCATTTCACATTCCTAAATTTTTAAAGGCTTTCTCTATGAAGCGTGTCAAATAACAATAATTGAACGATACTAAATTTAGTTAAATCAAATGATTATAGTGTGGTTAAAGGTCTTCAGCTTCGAGACTGCGGGCCTGTCTGCCGCCAGGCAGGCAATCGGAGCCGTTCTCTACTAACCTATTCTTAACTTTCTAAAGATACTGATTTTTATATTTATTCGGTTCCGCCCAGCGGGATTACAACAGATGGAACGCGACTGTATAAACGTGAGCTTGACCTATTTTAATAATAAACCTTTCATTACGAGTCTCTTAGAATGGGTGTATCCAGACGAAGCCAAGGGAATCTGTAGTAAAATCGGACTGTCACACCCTCGTGCCCACAAAAAAGGGTTAGCAGGGAAGATATAGCTGGGTTTTAAGTCAGTCCTAATTTGGAACAGGGTAAATTTGGACAAGTGCCAGGTAATTGCTCGGAAAGAAAGGTTTAGTACAGCCTTTAAAAAGGCCATAGGTACTTGCTCCCCTGAATAAGTCTATTGAGTTATCCAGTAGTTTCGGGTTTGTTTTCTGGGCCTGCAAGAAAAAGCCCGGGGCTTTAAACGTAATACCTTTGGTATTTTATTTGTTGCTAATTAGGAAAACCACTACAAATGTCAGCTTCCCAACCCAAAGAGACCGAAAAACTCAAGAAAACGCTCAATTTACCCTTATTGATTTTTTATGGGGTAGGGACAATTCTTGGCTTGGGGATCTATGTGCTACTGGGGAAGGTAGGAGGCGAGGCCGGCATGCTGGCACCATTTGCCTTCTTGTTTGCAGCCATACTGGCAGGTTTCACAGGCCTGTCTTACGGAGAATTGTCTTCCCGTATTCCAAAAAGCGCCGGGGAGGTGAATTATATAGATGAAGCCTTTGGAAAAAAACACCTCTCCATGGCCATGGGTTGGTTGATTGTTTTGTCGGCCATGGTTTCTACCGCTACTGTGGTGAATGGCTATGTGGGGTATGTGCATGTATTTGTAGAGATCCCTGATTGGCTGGTCATGATCAGCATTACCCTCCTCCTTGGCGCTGTAGGTGCAAAGGGCATTTCAGAGTCGGCTATTTTGATTACCGTGATTACCATAATCGAGATATCCGGACTCTTTCTGGTGATTTTCATTGCCGGTGATAACCTGGCCTCCTTTTCCACCCGCTGGAATGAGTTTATTCCCGGAGCAAGCAGTACCGATTGGGAAAACATTTTTTTGGGTGCCTTCCTGGCATTTTTTACTTTTATAGGCTTTCAGGATATGGTGAATGTGGCCGAAGAAACTAAAAACCCTGAGAAACACATGCCCACGGCGATCATGGTTTCACTTGGTATTTTAACGGTGCTATACATCCTGGTTGCTGTCATTGCCGGCCTGGGCTTAAGCCAGGAGGAATTGAACCAAAGTGAGGCTCCCCTGGCCGACATTCTGGCCAAAGAAGGAGAAGGTTACCCCAAAATCATCAGTGCTATTGGGTTAATTGCCATCGTCAATGGTGTGTTGGTGCAAATTGTGATGAGTGCCCGGGTGATGTACGGCATGGCTGAGAAAAAAATGGCGCCAGGAATTTTTGGCAAGGTCCACCCCTACACCAGTACACCCCTATGGTCAACTATTTTCGCTACTGTATTTATCCTGATCCTCGCCCTTTCCTTTGATCTTAAAAATTTAGCTATCGCAACCAACTACATCTTGATCCTGGTTTTTATTCTGATCAACCTTGCCCTGATAGCCATCAAAAGAAACGTACCCCATCCGGAAGGGATCAGAACCTTCCCTATGGCCATTCCCGTTTTGGGTGCTATTTTCAGTTTTGGCATATTGGTATTTCAGGCCTGGTCATCGATTTCAAGTGCCTGAATTTTGGACAATCTATTATTATATATTGGAATCGTCATAGTTGCTTCCGCTGTAGTATGGAAGGCCAGCGGACTTTTGGAAAAGTCGGCCTATGCTTTATCCAAATACTACCAATTACCGCCCCTGGTTCAGGGTACCATCATCACTGCGGTAGGTTCCAGTTTTCCCGAGCTTTCCACCACGGTGGTTTCCACCCTTATCCACGGAGAATTTGATCTGGGTGTTGCTGCCATAGTAGGCTCAGCTATCTTCAATATTCTTTTTATACCCGGCCTGTCAGGAGTCCTTGCAGGCAAAATTTCAATTGACAGCATTTTGGTCTATAAGGATGCGCAGTTTTATATTACCTCCGTAGCCGTTCTTTTATTGACGTTTTCTATCGCCGTAATTTACTATCCGGTAGACTCGAGTCAAATTGAGGGAGAAATCACGCGGGATATAGCCCTTATCCCAATAGCTTTGTATTTTTTATACCTGTTTTTACAGCAACAAGACACCAAGGAATTTCAAAGGGAAATGAAGGAAAACTCCCGAAAACCAGTGGAAGAAAAAGGCATAGGGAAAGAATGGCTGAAATTGCTGGGCAGTTTGGTATTGATTGTTGCGGGGGTAGAAGGATTGCTGCGTTCGGCTATTTTTTTCGGCGACTATTTTCAGACACCCAATTTTTTCTGGGGCGTAACCGTCGTGGCAGCTGCTACCAGCATACCAGATGCCTTTGTGAGCGTTAGGGTGGCAAAAGCAGGAAAAGGTAACGTAAGTATGGGTAATGTACTGGGCAGTAATATTTTTGATCTACTGATTGCCATTCCTGCAGGCATTCTTATCGCCGGATCTTTTATTGTGAATTTTTCGGTAGCTGTCCCTATGATGCTTTTTCTCACCCTGGGAACCATCGTGCTGTTTGCTTTTTTAAGGACCGGCCTCTATCTCAAAAAGTGGAAAAGCTGGATGCTGCTATTGCTTTATGCCATTGGATGGACCTGGAAAATTTCGATGTGATCAACCGGGTGCCGGATTGAGTCAGGTTCCTGAATTACTTTAAATCCGAAACGGGCATTAGCCATTCTATTTCTGCCAGTAATTGCTTTAAAATCAATTCCTGCTTTGCTGTTCTCGACCTCACCTTCCTTAACGAAGGTGTCTGCCAATATTTTTTGGAGTTTCAGCCTTCCCCGGCTATGAGTCCAACTTTAACAAAAGCCAATGCTTGATACGGCTAAATAAAAAAATTATAATCGATAGACTAAAGTAAAACAAGGGAGTTAAAAACCTCAGCGGTTTTTTCCCTATTTTGCCTGGGATTTTACGGTATATCCATGCATCGATTGCTTATCTTTTCCATGCTTGCGCTCTGTTTGGCCTGTAAAGCCACAGAACCAAACAAGCTGTTTCAACAAAACCCCTCCCCAATGGTAGAACACATTCGCTTGCACGAACGGGTGGACGGATCAGACTTTGAGGGGCAGAAAATCTCCCTACCAGGCATTTTTGAGAAAAGCCCCTTACTATTGACGAGGAATTACCCTTCCCGGGATTCGGTAAACCTGCTGGTCCATTTTCACGGCAATGAAGACATTGTAGCCCATGCCATCTCTCAAAATGAGGGCTGGGCAGGGGTTTCGGTAAATTTGGGAAATGGATCCAGTGCCTATGGTGCGCCATTAGCCAATCCCGAAACCTTTGATTCCCTCCTGCTAGCAGTCAAAAATAATCTGCCAAAACCGATTCGAAAAATCTACCTGTCCGGTTTCAGTGCCGGATATGGTGCCGTTCGCTCCATCCTAAAAACCAGGAATTACGAGCTCATTGACGGTGTCCTCTTGCTGGATGGGCTCCATGCCAGTTATGTTCCCGCAAAAACCCCTTTAGCAAATGGAGGGCAAATCAATGAGGAAGACCTGGCTGTCTTTAAAAAGCTGGCAGCCGATGCGGTTAAGGGATCCAAAATATTCGTGTTCACCCACAGCAGCATCTTTCCCGGCACTTTTGTGAGCACTACGGAGTGCGCCGATTACCTGTTGGAAGCCACCGGCATCCGCCGGGAACCGGTACTCAAAGAGGGCCCCCTGGGCATGCAGCAGCTGGGGGCATCCGTTGAGGGTAACTTTAGCATCCTGGCTTTTGCCGGCAATACCGCCCCCGATCACATCGATCACCTGCACGGTTTATTTCATTTTATCAGGCTACTTGAAAACGAGAAACCTATTCATGAATAGCCTTATTTCCGCAAGTATTTAAGGCCAGATACACGTCCGATTTTTTATCCAATAAAATTCTGGTTTACAGGTATTTATCATCTTTATTTCTGATATAAATCATCTTTTTTATTAGAATTTTATTTCTTAGTTTTAGTAGGTCAAACAATGGGTTTATAACTTGCAAATCAAGTTTAGGTAATATTTTATCCGAAAAACCAAAATCCTTCATCGAATTGGGATTTACCTTTCACATCCTAATTGCCTTAGTTGGTCCCGGCAGTGACAAAGAGATAATTATCCAAACAGGCTTGAAAGCAGGGAACAAACCTGAAAAATTTGATCCGATCCTGTTTTTACAGGAATGATCCGCTCCTTTTATTCCATTCTCATTTACCCTACTCGTTATGAAACCCGCTTTACACCTGCTCACCTTCCTATTTTTCGCATACCTCCCGCTCTTTGCTCAGGAAATACCTCTAGATCCTTCCTTTCATTACATAGATAGGGGCGCCGGGCTTGGTTTTGACGGCCCCGTGTCCGATTTGGGACTGCAGGAAAACGGCAAGCACCTGGTAGGAGGCCGATTTACCAGCTACAACGGCAAATCTGCTAATGGACTGGTTGGTTTACTTCCGGATGGTCAAGCAGACCCTTCCTTTTCAATTGGTACGGGTTTTCAAACTCTGAGTAGGGGTGATTTTACAGTTAATTCCATTCAAGTCCAGCGGGATGGAAAATTGTTGGTGGGTGGTGCTTTTATTGCTTATAAAGACAGCGAAGCTAATAGGTTGATACGCTTAAACCCGGATGGCAGCAGGGATCCCTCCTTTCAGACCGGTAGGGGCTTTGATAAGGAGGTAACATCAGTAACGCTTCAATCAGATGGGAAAATCTTGGTTGGTGGCTATTTCACTTCCTACCAGGATGTCCCTCTTCCCTCCCTGGTTCGGATTAATCCTGATGGCTCCCAAGATAGTTCCTTTAACGCTGAGGGAATAGCTGGAAGTAACGTAAGAGAAGTTGCACTTCAGGAAGACGGAAAAATATTGGTGAATGCCGGCGATAATTTCGTCCGGTTGCATCCAGATGGCACCACAGATAACAGCTTTCAACTAGCGGATCCCTTTGGTAATACATTTAATGATCCCGATTACGGGACATATACTAATACTTTCCATGTTTTTTCCATTTTTATGGAACAAGATGGTAAAATCCTGCTGCGTGGAGATATGCGGCGTAGTCTGAGGAGTTCCGTTGCTTTTTTGCGCTTAAATCCTGATGGATCCCTTGACGAGTCATTCCAATTTTATGAAGAGGAATTAGGCTTCGAACTGGTAGGCAATCTGGCCAAAAACCTGGATGGGGAATTGTTCACCGTTGGTTTAGGCCAGATACGTTTTGATCGCTCCATTCAGCGCCTGCTCCCAGACGGAACCCTGGATAAAACCTTTCCTCCACAGGAAGATTTAAACGATGAAGAGTTGCTTTTAGCCGGATCTATTCTCGAAGTACAGCAAGACGGAAGGTTTTTGGTAAACGGAAGTATGGGGAAAATTGGCGGGCTCTTCCGGATCAATCAGGACGGATCCCTGGACCGGAGCTACAATCCCACACCTGAATTTAACCAGGAAGTTCACACCCTGACCCTTCAGCCAGATGGAAAAATACTGGCTGCAGGTAAATTCACCGAATATAACGGTAGCGTCGTAAACGGTCTGGCCAGAGTTCATCCCGATGGCAGCCTGGATGAAACCTTTGATTCGGGTACAGGCCTGGATCATTCTTTTTACAACCCGCAGCTATCCATATTATTGCAGCAGGATAACCGGATTCTGCTTATAGGAAACTTTATTGCTTATAACGGCATCCCTTCCGGAGGGATTATCCGACTGCTCCCAGATGGCCGCCAGGACAAGAGTTTTGAACCGGGCACTGGATTCAAAGCTGGTTCCGAACTACCCGCGATGCTACAAACGGATGGTAAAATTGTTGTGGCCGGAACGCTTTTTAATGGAGAACCATTTCCTGGTTTGATCCGTCTGCACCCCGACGGCTCTAAGGATACTTCTTTCGATATCGGATCAGGGTTCGATCATTCAGTTTCCTGCCTCGCCGCCGCCCCAGGAAACAAAATACTGGCAGCCGGACATTCTACTTCCTTCAACGGAGACCCGGTAAACCTGTTGGTTAGGCTCAATCCCGACGGCAGCCGTGACAACACTTTTAATGTCGACATGGAATTGGTCATCCGTCCTGAAAACCTTCTCATACAAGGGGACGGCAAAATCCTGGTGGCCGGTTCAGATGGTCCGACAGGCAATGAATCTCGTCTGATCCGCCTCAACTCTGATGGTTCACTCGACACGGGGTTTAAGGCTGGAATAGCTGCTAGCGAACGCATGGGACCCCTTACGCTTCAACCGGACAGAAAGATTTTACTCAGCCTGGGCAAATATGGTCCACCAAGCGTATTGGCCCGATTGATGCCGGATGGGAGCGTGGATCCTACACTGAAATTGGACTACGATTTTAATGGTGAGATTAAGACGATGGCGGTTGATCTGAAAGGAAATCTCCTGGTTGTTGGTTCTTTCACCTCTTTCGAAGGTATAAATGCCTACCGCATCGCACAAATTCCGGATATAGTGAATCAGCCCCCCGCACTGGACAATGTATTCCGAATCAATGCGGGAGGGCCCTACCTTTATCGTGGATCGGAGGTCTGGCTGCCCGACACCCGTTTTTCAGGAGGAAATACCTATTCCAATCAGGTTCCCATTTCCAATACTGAAAACGATGCCTTATACCAAACCGAGCGAAATGGTGATTTCAGCTATGAAATACCGGTACCGAGACCGGGGCAGTATACATTGGAACTGCACTTCGCAGAAATTTTCTGGGAAAAATCCGGCGCACGTTTATTTGACCTCAAGGTGGAAAATGACCTTTTTAGAACTAATATTGATTTGGTTAAGGACATAGGATTGAAAAAGGCCAAAGTGGTCCGGATAGAGGACCTGGAGGTTAGGGACGGCCACTTAAATCTGGAATTTATCAGTAGAAAAGACCGGGCGAAAATTTCAGGCATCGCCCTGTACAAACAAACCCAAAAAGAAACCTCCGAAGATATATACATCAATGCCGGAGGCGAGGCACTTTACTACCTGGGGACGGAGTGGTTGTCTGATCGGTATTACCTAGGCGGGAAAATCCATGTTGACAATTCCAGGTCTATTAGCGCAACGGACATGGATGAATTGCACCAGTCCGAGCGGTATGGGAGATTTAATTATCACATTCCTGTTCCAAAGGCCGGAAAGTATTTACTCGTGCTCTACCTATCCGAAATTTTTTGGGAAAAAGAAGGAGAGCGGGTATTTGATGTGCTAATTGAAAACAGACAATCAGAACTGAAAAACCTGGACTTAATCAAGCTGATCGGAGAACCAAACCATGCTTACATGTTGAATGCCGGAACAGTGGAAGTCATGGACGGGACATTAGATTTGGAATTTTCACCGACCATCAACGAAGCGAAGGTTTCAGGGATACGCCTGGCACCGGTTGATCCAGAAACTGGCGCACCTGCAATTGCCCAACCGGAAGACCAAACTTTAAATGAAGGACAAAAATGGTCTTATGAGATAAAAACCTATTCCCCTTCAGACGGAGAAAACCTGCATTATTTTGCAGAAGGTCTTCCTGAATCCTTAACTTTAGACCCCGATACCGGTCATATTAGTGGAAGTGTTTCCACACCAGGACGGTACGAAATAGCACTTAAAGTGACCGACCAGCAAGGGTTGGCCGCCTATACCGACTTTACCATCACCGTAAATCCATTGACAGTAGTATCGCGGATCAATGCTGGAGGATTCTGGCTGAATGCTGGCGACATACAGTGGCAAAGCAATTTGAACCATCCAACCGGTAGCATCTATTCTACCAATACGGCCATTTCAAATACCGAACTGGACACCATCTACCAATCCGAAAGAAATGGTGACTTCTCCTACGAAATCAAGGTTCCGGCAATAGGCTACTATACCGTAGAACTTCATTTTGCAGAAATACACTGGACCCGGGAAAATGCCCGGCTATTCCGCTACCAACTGGAAAACGAACCCCTGAGCGAAATCATTGACCTGTATAAAGATCATGGAGGTGCCAATCATGCCTACATTCGTACGATTCACGATGTACAGGTAAAGGATGGATATTTAAGTCTTGAAATGATTTCGGTGAAAGACAGGGCCAAGCTATCGGGCATCGTGGTGTACCGTCAGGGCACCTTGGCATCGGCTGCCAGGTTGGCTACGGAGTCCCAGATGGGAGACCAACAAGCATTCACAGCATCAACCAACGAAGAGGAAAATGATGCCGTTAACCTTTACCCAAACCCGGCCAGGGACCATATTAGCCTCGAATTTGAGGCGAAAGAAAGTGGAGCCTGGAACTTTGTGCTGGTCAATTCCCTGGGGGTATCCACTTTCCTGGACAGGCTAAACCTGGAAACAGGCCGGCACCGGCTGGAATTTGACCTATCTGCTTTGCCTCTAAGTGCCGGGACTTATTACCTGCGGCTGGAAAGCGAAAGGGAAGAACCTAAGGTCTTGCGTGTAATCCTTTATTAAGGATAATCTCAGGCATCCCCGTAAGCACCGGCAAAAAAGAGGCTACTGCTTACGGGGAATTTTGGTAAATATCGATTCATTTTATACGCTACGGCCTGAATATTCAATAGCCGATAGATAGAGAAAAATAAAAAAAAGCTTCCCATTCCTGAGAAGCTCTATTTTCAAAATTTGTACCAGGAGCGGGAATCGAACCCGCACGGCCTAATGGCCACAAGATTTTAAGTCTTGCGTGTCTACCTATTCCACCATCCCGGCATGTATAGAAAGTTTAAAGTTAGGCAAAATCCCGGATTTTACCTTTACCAAAACCCCCTAAATAAGAAAGCCCTTCATCAGGGCTTTTCTTGGAGCGAAAGACGAGATTCGAACTCGCGACCCCGACCTTGGCAAGGTCGTGCTCTACCAGCTGAGCTACTTTCGCTGGTCTGTTAAGTAATACGAAAAGACTTTTCTTTCCGTATTTGTGACTGCAAATTTACGCTATAATTTCTATTCTCCAATAATCCTCAGGAAATTTTTACATCCTTACACCTAGCTCCCTGAGCCTAAAGCGACTAGGCTATTCTAAAATTTTCTTCACTTCATTCAGTTTCAACAAGGCCTCCACCGGAGAAATGGTGTTGATATCCAGGGATTCCAGCAAGTCCCTGGCCTCCTTAAATTTAGGATCGATCTCAAAAAGACTCAACTGGTAATTGTTTTTGGGCATGTCTTTCATCTTTTCCTGATGCTGCTGCAGTTGCTTGTCCTTTTCCAGGTACTTCATAATCTCTGCCGCCCGCAGCACCACCGGATTGGGCATGCCGGCCATCTGCGCTACGTGTATTCCAAAGCTGTGTTCGCTCCCTCCCTTTTCCAGCTTCCGCATAAATATCACTTTGTTTCCGATCTCCTTGACAGAAACATTGAAATTCTTCACTTTCGGAAAATCATTGGCCAATTGATTCAATTCATGGTAATGGGTGGCAAAAAGGGTTTTGGCCTTGCACCTGGGATGGTTGTGCAGGTACTCTACAATCGACCAGGCTATGGAAATGCCGTCGTAGGTGGACGTTCCTCTACCGATTTCATCCATCAGCACCAGACTGCGGTCGGAAAGGTTGTTCAAAATACTGGCTGTCTCGGTCATTTCCACCATAAAGGTGGATTCTCCCTTAGACAAGTTATCGGAGGCTCCCACCCGGGTAAAGACCTTATCCACCATGCCTATGCGGGCGAAGGAAGCCGGGACAAAGCTCCCCATCTGGGCCATCAGCACGATCAGGGCCGTCTGCCTGAGCAAAGCAGATTTACCGGCCATGTTGGGTCCGGTGATAATGATGACCTGCTGGGAGGAGTTATCCAGGTAAATGTCATTCGGCACATATTCCTCTCCGATGGCCAGTTGCCTTTCGATCACCGGATGCCTGCCATCCCTGATTTCAATGGTATCTGAACTGGCTATTTTCGGAGCACAGTAGTTGTTTTCAGCTGCCACCTCCGCAAAGCTCAACAAGCAATCCAAGGCTGCCAGCACCCGGGCATTTTGCTGGATCTGGGTCACATAATCTCCGGCATCCTGTACCAGCAGCTGGAAATACTTCTGCTCCAAAGCCACCAGCCGCTCCTCCGCATGCAGGATCTTTTCCTCATAGGTCTTCAATTCCTCTGTAATGTATCGCTCGGCATTGACCAGGGTCTGCTTGCGGATCCATTCTGCCGGCACTTTGTCCTTATGTGTATTGCTCACCTCCAGGTAGTAACCAAATACTTTGTTGAAGGCCACTTTCAGGGAGCTGATACCCGTGCGCTGCACTTCCCTTTGCTGGATTTGGACCAGGTAATCCTTACCGGAAGTAGCCAGCTTGCGGTATTCATCCAGATCCCCATCCACCCCGTTTTTGATGATGCCTCCCTGATGCGTCAGCATGGGTGCATCTTCCATCAATTCCTTTTCAATTTTCTCCAGCAGGTAAGCACAGGTATTCAGCTGGTCTGCAAGCTTCTTCAGGGAGCCATGTTTTTGTTTTCCCAGCAATTCCTTGATGGGCAGGGTACTTTTCAGGGCCTTTTTCAGGTGGTTCATTTCCCGGGGATTGATTCTGCCCACCGCCACTTTGGAGATCAGCCTTTCCAGGTCGCCTACATGCTTTAGATGGGAAAACAATTCCTCCCTCAGTTCCGCTTCCTGGTAAAAAAAATCAACCGATTTTTGTCTTTCGATAATGGGTTCTTTTTCTTTTAAAGGAAGCACCAGCCATTTTTTCATCATCCGGCTACCCATGGGAGTTTGGGTCCTGTCAAGAATCTGAATGAGGGGAATGCCCCCTTCCTGCTGGGAAAAAATCAATTCCAGGTTACGGATGGTGAATTTATCCAACCAGACATATTTTTCCTCAGCTATCCTCGAAATGGAGGCAATATGCCTGACTTCCTTGTGTTCGGTTTCCTCCAGGTAGTACAAAACAGCCCCTGCAGCTATGGTCCCCAATACCATATTTTCTATGCCATACCCCTTCAGGTTATTGGTCCCAAAATGATTGACAAGTTTTTCATAGGTATACTCTTGCTGGTACACCCAGTCTTCACAATGAAAGGTGGTAAAATCATTTTTCAGCAGGGCTCCTGCTACCGTCCGGGAAGCTTTGGAATGGATCACTTCGGAAGGATTAAAACTCTGCAGCAGTTTTTCTATATAGGACTGGTTACCCTGAGCACACATGAATTCCCCGGTAGAAAGGTCCAGAAAGGCAATTCCAAGCTGTTCGCCCTCAAAGTGTATGCTGGCCAAAAAGTTATTTCTCCGCTTATCCAGCACATTGTCGTTATAAGCCAGACCAGGAGTAACCAGTTCCGTTACACCTCTTTTCACAATGCCCTTCACCTCCCTGGGGTCTTCCAGCTGGTCACAAATGGCCACCCGGTTTCCTGCCCGCACCAGTTTGGGCAAATAGGCATCCAGGGAATGGTGGGGGAAACCCGCCAGTTCAATGTGGGAAGCCGCACCATTGGCCCTTTTGGTCAGTACTATATCCAGAATCTTACTGGCTTTGATGGCATCCTCTCCAAATGTCTCATAAAAATCCCCTACCCTGAAAAGCAATATCGCTCCGGGATGTTTTGCCTTAATGGCATTGTATTGTTTCATCAAGGGGGTTTCTTTCACTGCCTGTTTAGCCATGTGAGCATCTCGTTTTATCAAATAAATCCTGAATTTACCTCTTCCTTAGGATAAACAAAAATAAGGTAAAAAATAAGGGCTTTCTAATTTTTAAGCCAGCACTTATCTTTACAACCCTAAACCCGCTTCGAATATGAAAAAACTTAGTTTAGATGAACTCAACCGCCTTTCTGTTGAGGCATTTAAAAAAGCAGATAAAAATCCCATCGTACTGGTGCTGGATAATGTACGCAGTCTGAACAATGTGGGTGCTGCCTTCCGCACGGGGGATGCTTTCCGGGTAGAGAAATTATTCCTCTGTGGTATCACCGGCACCCCACCGCACCGGGACATTCACAAAACAGCCCTGGGTGCTACCGAATCTGTCGCCTGGGAATACCGGGAAAACACCCTTGACCTGATCAGGGAGCTCCGGCAGGATGGCTACCAGGTCTGCGTGCTGGAGCAGGCATCCCATAGCATCCCCTTAAACCGCTTTCATCCAAAGCCCGGGCGGCCTTATGCCCTTGTTTTCGGAAATGAGGTTTTTGGTGTACAGGAAGATGTAGTCCTTGCGGCAGACCATGTGCTGGAAATTCCCCAGCTGGGCACCAAGCATTCCCTCAATATTTCTGTCACAATTGGCATTGCCTTGTGGGACCTGGTTTGCAAAACTGAAGGATTGGAGAAGTAAAATGATGCGATATAAAAAACATTGATCTCATTTACCAACTTTGCCTTAAATGTGCCGTTTATAGGAAAAAGTATTGGCTGAAACCTATTCAAAACAAATGAAAACATTGCTTTCTGTACTTTCGGTTTTTTGTTTTATATGTATCCTCAACGGTTGTAAAACCCAGCAATCCCTGCCTGTGGGAGATACCAGTGAAAACGCCCTGGATTGGGAGGGAACCTACGAAGGCACCCTTCCCTGCGCTGATTGTGAAGGCATTGCCACTTCCATCAGACTCAACCGGGAGGGTACATTTTTGAAAATCACCCGTTATCTGGGCAAAAGTGACCGCGAATACCGACAGGAAGGCAGCTTTGAGTGGAATCCTGAGGGCAATACCATCACCTTATCCGGCATGGACGATGCGCCCAATCAATACCTGGTTGGAGAAAACCAACTTTTTCACCTGGATAGGGAAGGGAAAAGAATAACCGGAGACCTGGCAAATTCCTACGTGTTGAAAAAAATAGTTGCCAAAACAGACCATCCTTTACTCAACACCAAATGGATGCTAACAAACATGGAGAAATTTCCGGAAGAAGACTGGACTCCGGGAGATATCTTTGTCTTTCTGGAAGAAGAAAGCAACCGCCTGCATGGTTATGGCGGCTGCAATAATTTTTTCGGTGTATACGAACTAAAAACCGGGAACCAGCTGGAAATCGGGAAAATTGGCAGGACCCAAAAATATTGTCAGGAGGAAATGCAGGCAGAAAATTTCTTTTTCGCTTATCTGGAACAAGTGCGAAACTACCAGTTGAAGGGGGATACATTGGAGTTGCGGGATGATGGGAATGAATTGCTGCTTACATTTTTAGAGGCCGCCGGAAAAAAATAAAATTTTCCGACTTCTTTAGGAAATCTAAAATAAATCAGCTAATTTTTTAGTCTCAAAACAAGCTACTGATGAAATACTTATTCTTATCAGGATTGTTCCTGGTCCTTGCTGCCTGCCAGTCCAATGAAAACAAATCCGGGATCGGAAATCAGTATACAGTTCAAATGGACACGGTGATGGTCCATCCTGGAGAGGAAATCCTTTTTCTAAACTCTCGGCTATACCATGCCAGGCTGACTCCCGACAAAAAATACCTTTATAACTTTAATTATCAGGAATACAGCATCGAAAAGATCGATCTGGATGAGCTGAAATTTGTCAGCAAAATTACCCTTGACAAGGAAGGACCCAATGGGTTGGGAGCCTACTTCCGAAGCCTTGAACTCATAGGGGAAGACCGTTTTTTATTTTGCAGTTATGGGCAGGACAATATCATAAATGACCAGGGCAAAAAGCTAGAGCAGTTTGAATTTGCCAAAATGGGTTCGGACGAGGAAAAGTTGGATGAACGCGATAATTTCCTGGCCCCACTGAGTATTGACGGAAAAGCCAAGCGCTTTGCGGGCATGGTCACCAACTGGGAAAAGAAAACCGCCAAACTGGTGTTAATTGACCGGGAGCAGAACCAAATAACCAGCATTGCTGCCCCGGAAATTGAAAAGGCCTCAAAATTTGAAATCATGCTCAACGATGGGGAAACAAGAATGGGGCTGGGCACGAACCGGTTTGGAAAGGTAGAAAATGGCAAGCTAATTTTCGGAACCGGGGTGGGGCATGAGCTTTATGTAATGGATCCGGAGGCTGAAGAATTCCGCCTGGTAAGCTATACCAGTGAACTCCTCCCTCCGGAAAAGAGCGGGGAATACCCTGCAGAGGTCAGTAGTCAAAACGAAATGCGGGCCATTCACGAGAAAATCCAAACTGACATCAACTTTGCTGCTCCGGTTTGGGACGAAAAAAAGCAGGTGTATTATCGCCTGGCTTTCCGGATGGAGTTTGACGACTCCAAACCCATTCCTGAAGGGAACTTTATGCGGGAAACCAGCGGGGCAAATGTCTACCTGACCGTTTTGGATAAGGATTTCAATCTGCTTAGTGAAGGGCAACTAACCTCAATGGACAATTATCCGCCTTTTCATTTTGCCAAAGACGGTAAGCTATGGCTCTTCGAAAACCTGGAGGATGAAATGGGCTTTGTCCGGATGGATATTTCCTGGTAAAAACCTTCGGGTCACGAAGACTCAAAGGTTAAATTGACCCTGACCTTTGGGGTTTTCAAATACCCCGAAGGTCTCTACCGAAACCCGGACGTTAAAACCGTCAAGGTCTCAAAGACCTCAACGGTTGAGAACAAACCTAGACCTTTGGGGTTTCTACAACCCCGAAGGTCTCCACCGAAGCCCGGACGTTAAAACCGTCGAGGTCTCAAAGACCTCAACGGTTAAATCAGGACCGCGACCTTTGGGGTTTCTACAACCCCGAAGGTCTCCACCGAAGCCCGGACGTTAAAACCGTCGAGGTCTCAAAGACCTCAACGGTTAAATCAGGACTGCGGACTTTGGGGTTTCCTTAATCCTGTATTTCTTTTCGTTTTATTGGAAAATTTGTATTTTCATTCCACTAAATTTTTCAAATTATGATGGATGTTTTTGAGGTTGGGGGTATTTATCATATATACAATAAGGCAATTGGAAATGAAAAGCTTTTTCCGAGGGAAGAGAATTACGCCTATTTTCTTGAAAAATACCATCATTATCTCAATGATAAGTTGGAAACATTGGCATTCTGTCTTATTCCCAATCATTTTCATTTTTTAGTAAAGGCCAAAGAAAACACTACAAATGGACTAATTGTCAAAGCATTTTCAGATTTCCTGAATTCTTATTCCAAAAGTATTAATAAGGCACTGGGAAGAAATGGCGCATTATTTCAAAGGAAATTTAAACGCAAACAAATTGATTCCGATGATTATTTAACCGGAATAGTTATTTACATTCATCAAAACCCGGTAAAACATAAATTAACCAAGGATCCCTTAGATTGGAAGTACTCTTCGTATAAAAGTTATTTATCTAAAAGTCAGTCCAAGCTAAACAGAGAATTGGTATTAGACTGGTTTGGGGGCTTAGATGGGTTTAAGATAAGTCATAACTCAAATACTGATTTTTACATTGCTGAAGAATTGACATTAGAATAAGAGAATCGAAAATCATCGGGCTGATAAAGGTTGAAAGGTCAGTCTTTCCCGAAACGAGAACGTAAAAACCTTCGGGGTCTCAAAGACCCCAAAGGTTGAAAGCTAACCCTGCCCTTTGGAGTTTCCACAACCCCGAAGGTCTCCACCGGAGCGGGAACGTAGAAAACCTTCGGGGTCTCAAAGACCCCAAAGGTTATTGGCATTAAATGCCAGGCAAAAATGTTTGGATTACTTTTTTGCCCGCATTACTGAAAATCAAAACCGGAAAGCTATTATCGTCAAGATTTCTTTTTCGGTTCATATTCTCCAGATCTTCACGGGTATAATCAATAGTCCGCAAGTGGTGGAAAATTGAAGCTTCAAAATTTGGTGTTATGAATCTGGGAAGTTTTTCGTTTATTTTAGCAGCTTCCTTTAACCAATAATTTACCCGGACCTTGAAATCGTCGGGATATTCCGCTTCAATGGAATGGACTGTTTTCCTTGATTGATAATATTTCTCATCATAATAGTCATGGGTCATCAAGCTAACCCTGTAGGAAGATTTCTTGAAAAATCCTCCCGCTTCGGTTTCCCGAACTGTAAAAAGAGAAAAATCGGCTGGCTGATAGTTTTCTATTTCGGCTTTTTCAATTTCCTTGTCATCTATGTTGAATGAAATGTTCTTGGTGTTTTTCCATCGGTTAAAAACATCATCCTGAATCTTCTTTTTATCGGGTGGCCTTTCAAAATAAATACTCGTTTTCACTTCCGGATAGGCTTGCTGCAAGGCTTCCAGTTTCTCAAATGCCAGGGCATCAAAAAAGGGAAATGATGTACTTTTCTGTTTCTCCTGCTCATCCATGGAGAGGTAAGCACTTCGAAGGGCTGGAAGGTCCAGTTTATTCAATTCCACTTCAAAAGGGTTTCCTTCCTTGAATGCGCTGGCAAGGATTTGCTCATAATCGTTTGCTGTATGGTTTTGTTGGGTCCTTTCAAAGGAGTTTTGGCCGGAGGACAAAAAAACCATCAGGAATCCCGCAACAATAACACTGATTGATTTGAACATCACGGTCTTAAGGTAAGAGCTGGATTGGCCCATCATGATTAACCTTGTTTTGGTGGCGGAGAAATTGAACGGACTACTGATCGATAAAGCAGGCTCTTTCCCTGAAATTTTATGGAATAAAAGCCACTGGTAGGCAGCTTTATTGCGGAATTTGGCAATTACAGCTGCATCGGCCAGAAATTCATGATTCAGCTGCATCGCTTTTTTGTAAAGCAAGAAAACCGGGTTAAACCAAAAGGCAATTTTAAGCACTTCCACAAATAATATGTCCCAACTGTGCCTTTGCCGGATATGGGTTAATTCATGAAATAAAATCTCTTTTTCTATGGTCCTTCCCTGGAAGGAAGCTTTGTCGACAAACAAAAAATGCAAAAAGGTAAAAGGAAGTGTGTTTTTCCTTAGTAAAACATAAGTACAATCCTTTTCCCTGATGGTCAAATTATTTCGGATCAGCCGCCTGATTTGTAGCAGCTGGAAAATAAAACGGACTAAAAAAAAGAAAAGGCCAGACAAATAAATCCCCATGAATAGGGTATTCCAGGGGATGACAGTATCCTGTTGGGCAGGAAGAGAAGTTTCCACTTCTTCCCTCAGCAATCCATTCGATGGGGATGGAATGTTTTGCTGATTTACTTCTTGAGTTAAGGTAACAGGTTCATTTTCCGGAAATAAATTTTCCGAGACCTGAAAGCTAAATGGCAACTGTAGGAAAGGAAGTATCAGGGAAAAGCAGAGTGCAAAAACCAGAAAAAACCGGTTGAATTCAAACATGCTTTCTTTCACCAGGAAGGCCTGATAAAAAGCATACAAGATAAGCAAAGCAATAGTGGCCTTTAAAATAAATGCAATCATGGCTTCTGGGATTTTAATTGTTCTTCAATAATTTTTTTCAGATCCTCCAGTTCCTTTGTGTCCAATTCCGTCTCTTTGGTAAAAAAGGAAGCAAATTGTGCCGGTGAATCATTGAAAAATTTTTTGATCATGGTGTTTACTTTTCTGGAGAAATAGTCATTCTTTTCCACCAAAGGGAAGTAGGCCCGGGAGTTGCCGTATAACTCATAACGGATGGCCCCTTTTTCCTGTAATCTTTTGAGCAGGGTAGCCACCGTTGTATTTGCCGGCTTGGGCTCCGGATAGGAGGCCAGTATGTCCTTCATAAAAGCCCTTCCTTTTTCCCAAATCAAATTCATAAGTTGCTCTTCGGCATTTGAAAGGTTCATTTTCTATATTTTTAGAGTTGACTCTACAAACATAGAATATAAAATTCGTTTCACAAAGTTTTTTTAATTTATTTTTATAGTTACTCTTTGCATAGAAAAACAGATCCTGACCTTTGGGGTTTCCCAAACCCCGAAGGTCTCTCCGCAGAACGTACACGAAAAAAACCGTCGAGGTCTCAAAGACCTCAACGGTTGAGAACAAACCTAGACCTTTGGGGTTTTCCCAACCCCGAAGGTCTAATCCGTAGCGTTTACGAAAAAACCAAGCCCTGTAGGGGCGAAACATCCAAACGCAGGGTAGAGCCCTGTGATCACATGGATCCCGTAATGCTAAGCCCTGAAAGGGCGAGATATATTCCTCCTCATTAGTGAAGATAGCAGTAGCGTGCTCGAAAAAAACCGTCTCGAAGACCTCAACGGTTTAGGATGTCACCCCCCGGATCCACCCAGAAAGAAGCCGGTTCTTCCAGTGGAAATACATGAATCAATTGGGTGCTGAGCTCGGTGCGGTCAATTCCGGATACTTCAAACAGCATTTCAAAATACGGAGGTACTTCCCCCAATCGCTTGGCGATTTCAGCTTCAATGGATTGCCGAAGTGCCACATCGGTGAAATTTTTAAGGCTTTGCGTCGCTCCGGTATCCCAAAGTCCACCGAATAGGTAAACGGTATTCTGGTTGGGGCCCGGAAATTTGGCCATAAATCCGTAATCGGTATGGTAGCCATCCGGGTCGCCCGTGGGGGAAAAAACCAACCTCTCCGCACCATTCTCCCCTTTCAAAATCAATGCTTCCCCTTCCTCATCAAAGGCAAAATGCGAGTACTTAAAATAATCTTTAAATAGGCCCAGGGTTTTGAGCATACCCACCACCACAAAATTCTGGTCCTGCAATTCTTTGGGATTGAAACGGGAAATGGTCCGGATGGAAAAAAAATGCCCGGCCGCATCAAATAGGCGGGTAAGGTCCTTGATCCATTGCAAGCTGCCCCGAATGAGCAGACCATAGGACAAGGCGGTGGTTTGCACGCCCTCCCGACGATCATCCTTCCGAAAAAAAGCAAAATCGGACACCCCATTGATATCGGGATCACGGATGGTTCGGCTCATGCCGGCGAGACTGTCCTCTTCCAGGTAGATAAACAGGTCCCCCAAAAATACCGCCGTCGGAAAACCATTGTTGACCAAATCTGACCAGGTACTTTCCCGTAGAGAGCCGTCCTCGCCCCGCCCCAGCTGAAACCAGGCCAGCAGCAACAGGCTGGTAAGAATCCCACCGATCAGGCTGATCCGAACAGCTTTCTTCTGAACGAGGCGCAAAAGTCTGGTTTGATGCTTCGCCTTCTCAAAAACGATACCGTAGCTCCCCTTGGGTATGCGCAGCCGGTACGGATCCCCACTACCCTCTGCAGCATAATAATTGCGCAACTTTTCCCGTAATTTGTATACATATACCCGTATAAGGGTACTTTCCGAGGGATCAAAATCCGGCTTACCAAACACTTCGGCCGCAATAATCGTCTCTTTGGGCGCATCCTCATCCAGGGAACAACGAACCAGAAACCGCAACAAATTGGCATAGGTTGTGGATCGTCCAAAACCCTTACTCTTGATGATCTTTTCCGTAAGTTCCAGAAAAACAGCCTTCTCCATCCCGTCCTTTTCTTTTTTTTCTTAAAGATAATCAATAACTTTAACAGTTAACAAAACGGTTTTTTGCCTTGCATTGCCCGGATTTTTCCAAGTATATTTGGAAAATACCCAAAAGTCAAAAAAATAGTCAAATTCCCAAAAGCCATGAAAAGTCGCAGCTTCAAACATCTTTTGCCGCTCATCGCATTGTCCCTGGGTTGGGTCGGCTGCGGCTGGGAAACACCGGAGAAAATCCAGGAGGTATACCAGGAGCTGCCCGAAGCCATCGACTTCAATTACCACGTGAAGCCCATCCTTTCCGACAAATGCTTTGCCTGTCATGGTCCGGACGCAGCCAATCAGGAAGCCGACCTCCGGCTGGATCGGGAGGAATTTGCCTTTGCCGCACTTAAAAGCAACGCCGGCAATCATGCCATCGTGCCCGGAAAACCCGGTAAAAGCGAGTTAGTAAGCCGCATCCTGTCGGAAGACAAGGAATTGCTAATGCCTCCACCGGATTCCAACCTTAGTCTCAGCACGGAGGAAATTGCCATCCTCACCAAGTGGGTCGAGCAGGGTGCCGAATACAAACCGCACTGGTCCTTTATCCCACCGGAAATAGCGGAGCAGCCAAATCCCGAAACAGATGATTGGGCACGGAATGAAATCGACGCTTTTGTAGCCGAAAAGCTGCAGGCCTCCGGTTTACAACCCGCCCAGGAAGCCAGTAAAGAGATGTTGATTCGTCGCCTGAGTTTTGACCTGACCGGGCTTCCCCCCAGCTTTGAGGAAATCCAGCAGTTCGTTTCGGATACTTCCGAAGATGCCTACGAAAAACTGGTGGACCGGCTGCTCGCCTCCCCAGCCTACGGGGAACGCATGGCAGCGGACTGGATGGACGTGGCCCGCTATGCAGATTCAGACGGCTACCTGGATGACAAGCACCGGGATTTCAGCCCCTACCGCGATTGGGTGATCGAAGCTTTTAACCAAAACATGCCCTATGACCAATTCGTGACCTGGCAGCTGGCCGGAGATCTGATTGAAAATCCAAGTCAGGAAAGTATTCTGGCCACCGCCTTCAACAGGCTGCATAAACGCAACTCAGAAGCCGGAATCGTCTTTGAAGAGTACCGGGCCGAATACGTGGCAGACCGCACCAATACCGTTGGTAAAGCCATCCTGGGCCTGAGTATGGAATGCGCCCGGTGTCACGATCACAAATACGACCCCATCAGCCAGAAGGATTATTTCGAGTTTTCCGCCTACTTCAATAGCACCAACGAACTGGGGACGGCCGTCTACGGCCCGGGACAGGTACCCGGTCCTTCCCTGTTACTGACCAATGAAGAGCAGGGTAAACTTTTAGACTATCTGGACGAGCAAATTCGCTCCACGGAATCCGAGCTACAGGAATTGGCTGAAACGGACCCAACTGCCGGGCAGCCCAGCCCAGAATCACTGCATGCGGGTCTGACGCAGCTGCAAACCCAGGGCCTGGTGGCTTCCTACGATTTTGACCAATTGAGACCACAGCCGGATAGCAAGTCCTTTAAAAATCCGGGCTGGTCAGGAAACCCTGGTCCGGCACTCATACGGGAACCCGATATTGCGGAAGGAGCACGAGGTAAGGGCGTCTTTATCAACGATTTTACTACCCTCTCCCTTCCCGAAAAAGTAGGCTGGTTTGACCAAACGGATCCCTTTTCCGTTTCCCTCTCCGTCTTTCCTGATACCCTTTACAAAGAAGCCGTATTATTCACCCACTGCGAAGATATCCGGCTGGGACTGAAGGGTTACTCGCTGTTTCTGGAAGACAACCGCCTCAATTTCATTATGGCCTACAGTTGGCCCACCAATGCCCTGCAAGTAAAAAACCGGGATCCCATCCCGCCAAAAGAATGGTCCAATATCAGCATTACCTACGATGGCATGGGAAAGGCTTCCGGTATCGGCATTTACCTGAATGGAGAAAAAGTGCCGGTTGAAGTGGAAGCGGATCACATTTACAAGTCCATTCTGTTTGAACCGGATATCCATACCTATGGCTTTAGAGGCTTTGTACTGGGTGTGCGGGACAAGATGAAAACCTTTCTCAACGGAGGCCTGGACGAGTTGAAGATTTACAAGCGGGAGCTGACCGCACTAGAGGTGCAATTTGCCAACGACCCGGAAAAAGCAAGAATGCTGATCGAAAATCCCCAAAATGCCGACGAGCGAGAACTAATCCGTCAACATGTCTTTAAATCAGCCAACGAACCGGCTAAAAAGCTGCGAAAATCGGTTTGGGAATACCGGAAGCAACGGGCGGAACACACCAACGACATTCCGGAAATCATGGTGATGGGGGATCTTCCCGAACCCAGACCCACTTATATCCTGGACCGGGGCCTGTACAGTGCCCCTACCGAACAGGTCTACCCCAACGTTCCCGAGGCGGTATTGCACGACGAATCCTCCGACTACCCGCAAAACCGGCTGGGCCTGGCCCAATGGCTGGTCGATTCGAAAAATCCGCTGACCGCACGGGTATTTGTCAACCGCCTCTGGCAAATGCATTTTGGGAATGGCCTGGTAAAAACCTCGGATGATTTTGGCAACCAGGGCAGCCTGCCCAGCCATCCCGAACTGTTGGACTGGCTGGCAGTGACTTTCCGAGAATCGGGTTGGGACATCAAAAAAATGCACAAGTTGATAGCGATGTCGGCTACCTACCGGCAATCCTCCAAAACCAGCCCCGAATTGCAGGAGAAAGATCCGGAAAACGTTTTGCTGGCCCGGGGGCCCAGCTTTCGCATGACGGCAGAGATGATCCGGGACAATGCCCTGGCCATAAGTGGGCTTTTAGCCCCCAAAATCGGCGGTGAAAGTGCCTACCCCTACCAGCCCGAAGGGCTATGGGACGAAATCAGCACCAAGTCCTGGCGCTACCGATACCTGCAGGAACCGGGGGAAGGGCTGTACCGCAGGAGCCTTTACTCCATTTGGAAAAGAACCTCCGCCCCCCCTTCCATGATGATATTTGATGTAGGGGACCGGGCAGAATGTACCGTAAAACGCACCGAAACCAGTACCCCCCTGCAAGCCCTGGTGCTGCTGAATGATCCCCAATTTGTGGAAGCAGCCAGGGTGACGGCCGAAAAATTGATTGCAACATACGAGCCGGAACAGCGTCTTGAAAATGCGTTTCAATTGAGTACCGGCCGACAGCCGAACCCCAAAGAAAAAGAGATTTTACACCAGTTTTATACCGAGGAGACCGAACGGTTTTCCCGAAATAAAAATGAGGCGCTGGCCTATTTAAGCACGGGGAGTCATCCCACCAAACCGAACCTGGATCCCGTTCAGGTGGCAGCCCTGGCTACCGTGATCAACGGTATCATGAATACCACGGACGGATACACCATCAGATAAAAACGAAGAAAATGAGTCGATACGATCATACCGAATTTGGAGAAAGCAGAAGGGGGTTTTTGAAAAAAGCCTCCCTGGGCTTTGGATCCATCGCCCTTTCCAGTCTCCTGGGACAAACGGGAGCCTGGGGTGCAAGCCTGGGCGATCCGGGACTGGGAGGCATATTGAATGGCACCCATTTTCCAGCCAAAGCAAAACGCGTGATCTACCTTTTTCAATCTGGTGGACCCTCGCAGCTGGAAACCTTTGATTACAAGCCCTCCCTGGCCAAATGGCATGGAAAGGAAATACCCCCTTCGGTACAAGGCACCCAGCGAAATTCCGGAATGGTATCGGATCAGTCCACTTTTCCTTTGGTGAAATCCATATTTGATTTCAAGCAATACGGTCAATCCGGAGCCTGGGTAAGCGACTTGTTTCCCTACACATCACAGGTAGTGGACGAGCTCTGCATCGTCAAATCCATGATTACCGAAGCTATCAACCACGAACCCGCCGTCATGTTTATGCAAACGGGCTCCCAGCTAAGTGGTCGACCCTCCATCGGCTCCTGGCTGAGCTATGGGCTGGGCAGCGACAACGAAAACCTGCCCAACTTTGTGGTATTGTTATCCAAGAGTTCGGGCGCCCAACCGCTGAATTCCACCGCCTGGAGCAATGGATTCCTGCCTTCCCACCATCAGGGCATCCAATTCCGCTCGGGCAAAGACCCGGTGCTGTACCTCAACAATCCCCATGGCGTACAGGACCATGACCGAAGAAGAGCCCTGGACCATATCCGGCAGTTGAACGAGCAGCAATTTGATATCTGGCAGGACCCGGAAATCCAATCCAAAATCAGCCAGTACGAAATGGCCTATAAAATGCAGAACTCCGTTCCGGATGCGGTGGATACCTCCAAGGAACCGGATTACATCTACGAATTGTACGGGGAAGATGCCCGAATCCCAGGCACCTATGCTTCAAATTGCCTTCAGGCCAGGCGACTGGCCGAGCGGGATGTAAAATTCATCCAGTTGTACCACATGGGTTGGGATCAGCATGGCAGTTTGCCGGCAGGCATCAAAAGGCAGGCACTCAGCACCGATCAGGCCACGGCCGGACTCATCCAGGACCTGAAACAGCGGGGGCTGCTGGAGGATACCCTGGTGGTCTGGGGTGGAGAGTTCGGGCGCACCAGCTTTTCCCAGGGCAGGCTTACGGCCGATAACTATGGACGTGACCACCATCCGGGATGCTTCACCATGTGGATGGCCGGAGCCGGGGTGAAAAAAGGCATGGTCTATGGGGAAACGGATGAATTCAGCTATAACGTGGCCCAAAACCCCGTTCACGTGCATGATTTTCAGGCCACCCTGCTGCACCTAATGGGTATTGATCATGAGAAACTCACTTTCAAGCACCAGGGCAGGCGTTTCCGGCTGACCGATGTACATGGCAAGGTGGTAAAAAACCTTTTGGCCTGAACTAACCCCCAAACGGACAATTAAGATGATCCAAAGAAGAAAATTCCTGAAAAATACGGTTTTGACCGAAGGGGCACTGTCCGTTTCCGGCTTATCTGCTTTTTACATCAAACCGGCTGCCCCAAAGCTGAAGGAAGAAATCCTGGGTCACGGGGATTTCAGGTACCGGGTAGAGAAAGGATGGGGCGACCTGGACCCCCAAAAGCACCCCGTCAAAAACTGCCATGAAATGGTGATGGACAAAACCGGAAGGCTACTGATGCTGACCGACCATCCCCAAAACAATGTGATTATTTATGATACATCTGGAAAGCTACTGGGCTCCTGGACCCTTTCCTTTCCGGGTGCCCATGGCCTGAGCATCCATGATGAGGGAGATACTGAATACCTGTACATCACCGATCCGGGTTTGGGCAGGGTGGTCAAGTGCAGTCTGGATGGAAAAATCCTATTGGAATTGGAACATCCGGCCAAACTGGGGACTTATGGTGAAACATCAGCTTACAGGCCGACCGAAACCGCCATTGGGCCCAATGGGGATATTTATGTGGCAGACGGCTACGGATCGCAGTTTATTTTACAATACGATGCCAAAGGTCAATTCATCAGAAAGTTTGGCGGGGACAGCTTCCTGCAACCTGATAAATTCAAGCAGGCACATGGGGTAGCCCTGGACTACAGGGATGCCGCCAATCCTACCCTGCTTTGTACAGCGCGGATCAAGAATTCCTTCAAGCGGTTTACCCTTGATGGGGAGTACATAGAAGAATACTACCTACCGGGTGCCTTTGTCAGCCGGCCGGTATTGGATGGCGAAAACATCTATTCAGGAGTCTGCTTTGGCATGACGGAGGGCAATTATAACATGCAACTGAACAGGGGCTTTGTGACCATTCTCGACCAGGAAAACCGGGTAGTCTCCAACCCGGGAGGCACGGAGCCTCAGTATGAAAATGGAAAATTGAAACTTATGCTTCAGGATCAAGCGGTATTCCGGCATTGTCACGATGTCTGCCTGGACCGGGACAAAAACCTGTATGTCTGCCAGTGGAATGCCGATGGGGTGTACCCGTATAAGTTGCACCGGGTATGAAAATGCCTGCCTGGCATCTATCCGAACCTAAGCACCCTTCCTTGTCTGATGGTGTGACGGTACGATGATTCGAAGCAAAACCCAGAATTTGTTGAGGGGCCATAATTCTGAAGGATGCCCCTTATGTGAACTATGTGGTTTAAAAAAATACCATGAAGATTCCTCCAATAGATGTTCAATCTTCATGTAATTATAAATATCTGAAATACAAGAAATAGGGGGATAGGTCCACCATTGGTACCTCCCCATGAAACATCCATGTTTCCGGAATTTACTATTTGGGAATCAAATAGACATATTCCGTACCTAAAGGCACCAGGTAAACAATTCATTATGGTTTTTCTACCCACCTTTGGTCCCTACTGGACCGGATGGTCATACCTAATAGGCTCATTGGGGAATTCTAAGGTTTCAATTTTGCTTTATACGCTGATAGAGTCGGGCTTCGACAGGCTCATCCTAAAAGGCTTGGTTTGATCATGTGTTGGTTTGGTGGCACCTGTTAATGCCGGGTCCGGATTATCAGTCTTGAACCCCTGGCGGATTTGCCCAAATCGTGTTATCTTTACTATCCATCAGATTCTCAGCGCAAATTATGGAAAAGCCACAGGATAAAGTCAAAGAACCCTTTTCCGCATATGGACACTACTCCTATTCCGATTACCTTTCCTGGCAACTGGATGAGATGGTGGAGCTGATCAAGGGAAGGGTGTTCCAGCAGGCATCAGCGCCCAGGCTTAATCATCAACGAATCTCCAGGAAAATTTTTAACCCCATTTGTAATTTCCTTCAGGGAAAACGCTGCGAAGTATTTTCTGCTCCCTTTGATGTGCGATTACCCGTTTCCTCCAGGGACCCTGACAAAATCGATACCGTGGTGCAGCCAGATCTTTGTGTGGTATGCGATCCGGAGAAACTGGATGATTTAGGCTGCCTGGGTGCTCCGGACCTGATCGTGGAAATCCTCTCTCCGGGAAACAATAAGAAAGAGGTTCAACTAAAATATGAAGTGTACGAAGCCTCCGGTGTGAAGGAATACTGGGTAGTACATCCGGATGAACGTACCTTACTGATCTACACCTTGGAAACCGGAAAATACCGTCCCTCCCGGTTATTTACTTTTGGGGATCGGGTAAGGTCACAGGCACTTCCGGGCTTTGTTTTGGATTTGGATGAGGTGTTTGGGGAGTTGTAAATTTAGGTTAGGGAATTATATATAGCGTTAGGAAATGAGATAACAACTAAATCATCCATGTCCTGTGATCTGATTATAAAATGGAATATTTGTCACCAACCAATGAGAATTATTGGTTATTCTTGTCACCTAAAGATGACAAAACGATCTGTTACCTGTCCGAATCGGGTGATTTTTATGCACCCGGAATCACTATTGACGTAGAGGGTAAAAAATAAAAATCCACCCGAAATGAACAAATCACCCCTTATTTTAGCTTTTCTCAGCATTGTAACCTTTACTATCGCTTGCTCAGCACCTAAAAATCGTAATCAACCCTCAGAAGATGTACCACCTAATTTTTTGCAGGATAAAACGTTTTTAGAAAAATATGATCCGCAGCTTATCGAGCTGAGTACGGGAGACAAACAGGCCAAAGTCCTGGTATCTCCCAAATACCAGGGTAAAGTATTCACCTCCACTGCAGCAGGGGACGATGGAGAAAGCTTTGGCTGGATAAACTACGAGGCATTTGAAGGGCCCCTGGACAAGCACATGAATGCCTATGGAGGCGAAAGCCGCCTATGGCTGGGACCTGAAGGAAATACCTTCTCTTTGTTCTTCGAACCAGGGGAAAAAATGGAGTTTGAAAACTGGCATACCCCTGCAGCCATCGACCACGAAGCCTGGGAAAAAATCGAGGCGGGCCCCAGGGAAGTATCCATGTCCAAATCCACATCGATTACCAACTATCAGGGCGCCGAGTTTGCATTAAAGATACAACGGATCGTTACCCTTCTGGAACCGGAAGGTATTATAGCAAACACCGGATTGACCGCCGACGTTTCCTCCATCAAGATGGTAGGATACGAAACCATCAATTCCATTCAAAATACCGGAGACTTTCCATGGACCCGAGAAACCGGAGCTCCCTGCATCTGGGTCTTGGACATGTTCAAACCCAGCCCGGAAACCACCATTGTGCTACCTCTCCAATCAAGCGAAACAAACGAGGGCCTCACCACCAACTATTTTGGAGAGATTCCGGAGGAAAGAATAGCCATCACAAACAACCACCTGTTCTTAAAGGCCGATGGCCAAAGCAGAGGGAAAGTGGGCGTATCACCCGAAAGAGCCCTTCCTATGGCTGCCAGCTACGATCCCCTCCACAAGGTATTGACCGTTACTACCTTCGATATTAAGTCGGAATTGCCCTATCTCAATCAGGAGTGGAACACCGAAGCCGATCCTTTCAAAGGGGATGCGGTCAACGCCTACAACGACGGACCATTGGAGGATGGCAGCCAGATGGGGCCGTTTTACGAATTAGAGAGTGTTTCTCCCGGGGCCTTTCTTACTCCGGGAGAAAGCATGGAGCATTTCCACCATGTATACCGCTTTACCGGAAACGAAACCACATTGGATAAAATAACCCGGCAACTATTGGGGATTTCCATCGCTGAGATAAATGGGGTGTTTAACCTTAAATAGGCCATGTTCTTCTCATCAACACAATACACCAAAAGATCCTGGCGATCTTTTGCAGGCTTTAGATGGAAAATAGCTATTAAGGTTCTACATTTGTTTTCAATAAGTTCTTTTTTATTTCTTTTCAACCGGAACAGGTTTTACTTAACTGTGAATGAATAGGGAATCGTGTGCAAATCACGAACTGTCGCGCAACTGTAAGTAACGCCAAAAGTTTTTACCCTGGGATATCCACTGATCTCTTAAGAGAATGGGAAGGATGGTAAAAACGTTACAAGTCAGGAGACCTGCCTGTTCCGCCCTGTTTACCGTCAGACAGGATTGACAATGCTTTCGCGATTTGAAGCCTGGTGTCAAGTTAGGTGCATTTTTAAGAGGACAACTGTTTCTGAAGGGAAGTGGTGTGTCCATACTTTTGCATTTGAATTGCTCCATCTACTTCTGTTTTTCAAAGCATTGTGAAATGAAGCAAAAGGGCTTTTAACTCAATTTTAATCTTTAAAAAGTTAAAAGAACATGCAAACGCACAATCTTGGCTACCCGCGAATTGGTGCCAAAAGAGAACTCAAAAAAGCCTGTGAAAAGTATTGGTCAGGCGAAATCACCCAGGAAGAACTGGTCCGGACCGGATGGAACATCCGGATCAAAAACTGGAGAATGCAGCAGGAGGCGGGGCTTGACCTGATTCCATCCAATGATTTCTCCTTTTATGATCAGGTACTCGACATATCCCTGGCAACGGGTGCTATTCCCGAAAGGTATCACCAGGTCATATTAAACAAATCCAACACTGACCTGGACCTGTATTTTGCCATGGCCAGGGGATACCAAAAAGACGGGCTGGACATCACTGCCATGGAGATGACCAAATGGTTTGACAGCAACTACCACTATATTGTCCCTGAGTTCACCAAAAACCAGCAATTCCGCCTTTTTTCGTCCAAAATCACCAATGAATTTTTGGTGGCCAAACAAGATGGCATCACAACGAAACCTGTGATATTAGGACCTATTTCCTATCTCTTGCTGGGCAAGGAGAAAGAACCTGGTTTTGACCGGCTGGACCTGATAACGCAGCTTTTGCCAGTCTACCTGGAAATTCTGGCCGAACTGGAGGCAGCAGGTGCGGAATGGATACAATTTGACGAGCCAATGCTTACCATGGATTTAAGCCCAAAAGCCGGGGAGGTCTATCCATGGGTGTATGCCAAAATCAGAAAGGCATTTCCTCACCTGAAAATATTGGTTTCGACCTATTTTGGTGGACTTGGAGAGAACCTACCCCTTGCCTTATCATTGCCCATTTGTGCCTTACACCTGGACCTGGTACGCTGTCCGGAACAATTGGAGGAGGCTTTGGTTCAGTTGCCTGAGCACCTGACCCTTTCCCTGGGTTTGGTAGATGGCAGAAATATCTGGAAAAATGATTTCCGGCATTCCCTGAAAGTCATCCAACGGGCGAGCCGGAAAATAGGAGAAAATCGCATCATGATAGCCCCTTCCTGCTCCCTGCTACATGTACCACATGACCTGGATGAAGAAAAAAACGAGCAACAGCTCCTCCCGGAAATCAAAGCCTGGATGGCTTTTGCCAGGCAAAAAGTCGGAGAATTAAGCCTATTGAAGCAGCTTTTTATACATCCGGAAAAACCATTGAACCTGCAAATTCTCCGTGAAAACCAAGATATTATCCGCAGCAGGCTGGCTTCCAAACTGGTCCAAAATCCGGAGGTAAGGCAGAAGATCAATGCCATTCGGAATACGGATGCCGGTAGGCTCAGCGGGTATGCATCCAGGAAAACTTTACAGCAGGCCACTTTAAATTTCCCCATATTCCCCACCACCACTATAGGCTCATTCCCTCAGACCCGGGAGGTCCGGAGTTGGCGGGCCAAACGAAAGAAAGGAGAAATCGGGGAAGAGGAATACCAGGAGCTGGTAAAACAGGCTTGCCCTCTTCTTGCCCTCCAATAATCAGGAAAAGTACCTGATCAATATCAGGCCGGTGTTGAGTGGGTATTACTATCTGGAAACCGGCGAGTTGCACTTTTTCTTAAGAAAATAAAAAATATTATACCGGAGAATCACAATAGAATATTAAAGGATATTTTTATCTTTTTATATTTATATATACATTTGCCTCTCCGGAACGGCTACTATTCCTTTCTGGTAAACGTCAAAAATATTTTAAAGCCCTAAATCAATGATTAAATGATCAGTAAAAAGCAACAAGAAGTAATCACCGCTACTTCACCCGTACTGAAAGAACATGGACTGGCACTGACCACCCACTTTTACAAAAGAATGTTCCTGCATCATCCCGAATTGAAAAACATGTTCAATATGGGCAACCAAAAAAATGGAAAACAACAGCAAGCCCTGGCCATGGCCCTGTTGGCCTATGCCGAACATATTTCCAGACCTGAGGTACTTCTGCCGGATTTACACCGTATCGGACACAAGCACGTAAGCCTGGATATCCGGCCGGAACATTATCCCATTGTGGGAAATCACCTGCTGGCAGCGATTAAGGAAGTATTGGGAGATGGTGCAACAGCTGAGATTATCGATGCCTGGGAGGCTGCTTATAACCAGTTGGCGGAGTTGATGATCGGTTTAGAAGCTGACATGTACCAGAAACTGACCCAACAATCGGGAGCCTGGACTGGCTGGCGGCCTTTTCAGGTGGCAAAAAAAGTGAAGGAGTCATCAGAAATCACCTCCTTTTACCTTTACCCATCGGATAAAGGAAAAGTACTTCCCCATCTTCCCGGACAATTCATCAGTTTAAAGGTTTATTTACCTGACCTTGGCCTCAACCAGGCCAGACAATACAGCATTTCAAGTATTCCTGATGAAAATTATTACAGCATTTCGGTGAAAAGGGAGCAGGGAGCCCAGCCCAACACTAACGGCATGATCAGTAACCGGCTGCACGACTTTGTAGATGTAGGGGATATCGTTGAACTCACCGCTCCATCCGGCAATTTTATATTGAATGATGAAAGTGAAACCCCACTGGTCCTGATCAGTGGAGGCGTTGGTGTCACACCTTTGATCAGCATGCTGCAAAGCGTCATTGAAAATAATCATGAAAGACCCATCACCTGGGTTCATGGATGCAGGAATCAGGAAGTCCATGCATTCAGCAGTAAAGTCCTCGAAATCAATGAGGAAAATGCAAACCTGAAACAATATGTCTTTTTTGATCAACTAACAGATGATGACCGGAAAAATGGGGTTTTGCAGGGCCCTATAACATTGAAAAACATCCCCGGTTCAAAAATCCCCTCAAACGCACAATGCTACATTTGTGGTCCGGCAGGGTTTATTGAAAAGCAATACCGGGATTTGGAGGCCATCGGTATCCATGAAAACGCCATCTTTTTTGAAGAATTTGGTCCGCAACAACTTTCCTTGAGGGAATGAAATATCGTAAAAATAATAAAGGACTTTTTTGTCCTTTATTATTTTTGTCTTACCTTTGTTTCACAATGAGACAAAAACCGGTAAACCTGAAAACATAATAAAGGAGTACCGGGTATGATTATCGTTTATATTTCTTAATCTTACCTCAATATGGAAACTACAAAACAAGAAACAATTGGCGCTTTGGTGGCAAAGGATTATCGCCTGGCCACGGTATTTGAATCTTTTGGCATCGATTTCTGCTGCAAAGGAAACAGGTCCATAGAAGAAGCCTGCGAAAAGAAAAAAATCAACAGCCAGACGGTCTGGGCTGCAATAGATAAAATGCTGAATTCCTCCACAGAGGGCATGCATGATTTCAATTTCTGGCCCCTTGACCTGCTGGCTGATTACATTGAAAAAAAACATCATCGCTATGTGGAGCAGCGAATTCCTCTCTTACAGCAGTACCTGGACAAACTGTGTAAAGTTCATGGACAGGCCCACCCGGAATTATTCGAAATCACCGAACTTTTCAACCAAAGTGCTGGTGAATTGACTGCCCATATGAAAAAGGAAGAATTTATTTTGTTTCCTTACGTGAAGAAAATGCTAAAGGACCAGGAAAGCCCGGCATCTGAAAAGTCCAAACCTCATTTTGGCACGGTGAAGAATCCCATCAGCATGATGATGGATGAGCACGAAAATGAGGGAGAGCGCTTTGAAAAAATAGCTGCCCTTACCGGTGATTTCACCCCCCCGGCAGATGCCTGCAGCACTTACCGGGTCACCTTTGCCCTGCTGGATGAATTCAAAACCGATTTGCATCAGCACATTCATCTCGAAAACAATATCCTCTTCCCAAAAGCCATTGAAATGGAAGAAAAAGGACTGGCTTCCGGGAAAAATATTCCTGTTTCCTGATAATAAAAAATCCAGAACAAAATGCGGCAAAAACAAGACAGTGTGGACTGGGGGGCATATTATACCCTCTATTTGTTCCAGTTCATACGCTATAAATTACCATACTTGTACATTTTAAAGTAAAATGTTACCTTGGTAAGGTATAATGTAAATCCTAATCGAATGAAAAAGTTCTGGATTTTATTGTCATTATCAAATTTTTTAATGGCTGCCCTCTTTGGTCTAATTCTACGGGCTGCCTTTGTTTGGGAAATTGATTGGGTGGAATACAGGAATCTGCTCCATGCCCATTCCCATCTGGCCATGCTAGGATGGGTTTATATGGCCCTTTTTGCTTTATGCTGTTATCGTTTTCTTCCACAGTCGAAATACAAAAGCTATTCAAAACTATTCTGGATCACCCAAATAACTGTGGTAGGAATGATGTTCAGCTTTCCTTTCCAGGGATATGGGGCAGTATCCATCAGCTTCTCTACCTTGCATGTTCTGGCCAGCTACGTATTTTGCTATCGGATTTGGAAAGACCAGGAAATCAGGCATGCTGCGGTAAAAAAACTTTTTTACGCTGCCCTGTTATTTTTGATCCTTTCTACTTTTGGGGTATGGGTATTGGGTCCGCTGGCTGTGTCGGGAGGCAGAAGCACGGCTTTGTACCAGGTGGCCATCCAGTTTTACCTGCATTTTCAGTTCCATGGCTGGTTTACCTTTGCCATTCTTGCCTTACTGCTGGATACCTTTCTCCGGAAGCAATGGAAAATTAACTGGCAGGCTTTCTCCTGGTTTTTCTATTTGTTTATCGTTTCCACAGTGCTTTCCTTTGGTCTGGTTTTATTCTGGGCCTATGGGAAAACCTCTTACTGGTGGCTCAATAACCTGGGTATCATCCTCCAATTGATTGGTTTAGGATTATTTTTAAAATTATCGCAGGAGGGAATCCGCCTACAGTTCAAACCATACTCATTACAAGAACCCCTCCTTTTCCGATTTGGATTGATATCCTGGATTGCAAAAATCGGCATACAAAGTCTGGTGATCTTTCCGGAAACTGCAGCTGCTGCCACCACCATCCGTCCCTTAATGATGGGTTTTATCCACCTTACGGTCTTGGGCTTTGTTTCCGCTTTCCTGATTTTATTTTCCACCCAGCTGGGATTTTTCAAGGCGGGTACATTTCAATATCTGATGACCTTTATCCTATTTATTTCAGGCTTTGTATTTACCGAAATACTATTGTTTTCCCAGGGTTTGTTTTACTGGATGCATTGGGGGCAATTGCCATTTTATTACGAATTATTGTTCTTTTCATCGGCTTTGCTACCCCTGTCTGTATTTCTCTATATCCTTCAAATCAAGACCCCAAACAAAGAGAAGAATCTTATCCGCATAGAAAAAATAATTTACAACTAAATCCAATCAACTTATGAAAAACCTAACCCTCATCAAAATGTTAATCATCGCCCTCTTCTTTTATTCCTGTGGTTCAGGAAACAATGAGAGGAACACTTTATCTACGCCTGCTGATTCGGAGCCTGAAGTTTCTCCTTCCATAGCTGAAGGCAAGGGCATAGGAGAGATCAAAGAAGTCAATCTGGAAGAGGAATTGGATGCAGATATGGTGAAAATGGGCAAATCGATTTATGACATGAAATGTTCTGCCTGCCATAAGCTGACAGACCAGCGCGTAGTTGGACCCGGATTTCAGGGGGTCACCAACCGCAGAAAGCCTGAATGGATCATGAATATGATCACCAATGTAGATGTCATGCTGGAAGAAGATCCTGCTGCCAGGGCCATGCTGGAAGAATGCCTAACCAGAATGCCTAACCAAAATGTCTCCGTAGGAGATGCCAGAAATCTACTGGAGTTTTTCCGCGAAAATGATGTGGAAAAAACCGGAAATAAAGACCAGGCCAATTCGTAATTAACCTAAACCCAAATAACTATGATACTTTACAAAAATGCACTTTTGCTCCTGCTGCCCGTATTCCTGGTCAGCCTGGTAGCTTGCAACAACAGGGATTCCAGTCAGCTCATCCATGGCGATGCCGCCCAGCAAGCTTATGTCCCTCCGGGTGAATACGATGAATTCTATGCCTTTTTATCGGGAGGTTATAGTGGACAAATTACGGTCTATGGCCTTCCCTCCGGACGGCTCTTTAAAGAAATCCCGGTTTTCTCCCAATATCCGGAAAACGGGTATGGCTACAGCGAGGAAACCAAAAACATCTTCAATACTTCATATGGTTTTGTGCCCTGGGATGATTCCCACCATATTGAACTTTCCCAGCAGAATGGAGAATTTGATGGCAGGTGGCTATTTGTGAATGGTAACAACACCCCCAGGATAGCCCGAATAGATCTCACCACCTTTGAAACCGTGGAAATACTGGAAATTCCGGATGTAGCCGGGCTGCACTGTTCCCCATTTATCACTGAAAATTCGGAATACCTGGTATCAGGAACCAGGTTCAGCGTGCCCATTCCCCAGGAAGATGTGCCCATTGATACCTACAAGGAGAATTTCAAGGGCCTGATCAATTACGTTTCTTTGGATCAGGAGCATGGTCATATGGATCTGGCCTTTCAGATTGAGATGCCCGGATTCAATTATGACCTGGCCAGGAACGGAAAAGCCGTATCCCATGGATGGAGTTTTCTGACCACCTACAATTCCGAACAGGCCCATTCCCTGCTGGAGGTGAATGCTTCCCAAATGGACAAGGACCTGATGGCCATTATCAACTGGAAAAAGGCTGAAGAATACCTGGAAGCCGGTAAGTTTACGGAAAGGGAAACCTCCTATTACCACAATTTGATGGATGAAGGATCCGGAATCGTCAATTCGGAAGAAAGGACCAAAACAAAAATCCTGGACCCAAAGGAATGCCCGGACATGGTTTATTTTATTCCTGTACCCAAGTCTCCACACGGATGTGATGTAGACCCTACGGGAGAATATATTGTTGGCAATGGGAAACTCTCTGCTGACATGTCTGTCTATTCCTTCAGCCAAATCATGCAAGCCATAGAGGAGGAAAATTTTGACGGTGATTTTGACGGTATTCCCATTATCAATTATGAAGCCGGTCTGCATGGCATCGTGCAGAAACCAGGCTTAGGGCCCCTTCACACCGAGTTTGATGGCAGGGGAAATGCCTATACCACATTTTTCATCTCCTCCGAAGTGGTAAAATGGGATGTGGAATCCAAGGAAATCCTGGACCGCCAATCTACCTTTTATTCTCCCGGCCACCTGGTGATCCCTGGAGGAGAAACCAGAAAACCCAATGGCAAATACCTGGTAGCCATGAATAAAATCACCAAAGACAGGTTTCTTCCTACAGGTCCGGAAATGATGCATTCTGCCCAGCTTTTTGACATCAGCGGAGAGAAGATGAAATTGATTCTGGATTTCCCCACCAAGGCGGAGCCTCATTATGCCCAGGCCATAGAAGCGGAAAAACTCATGCCCAATTCCAAAAAATTCTATCCCATTGAGGACAACACCCATCCCCATGCTACCCTGGGCGAGGGAAATTCCAGGGTGGAGCGTGAAGGTGATGAAGTACACGTTTACATGACCGCCATGAGAAGTCACCTGGCACCGGATAACATAGAGGGGATCAAGGTGGGAGACAAGGTGTTTTTCCACCTTACCAATTTGGAGCAGGATTGGGATGTTCCTCATGGATTTGCCATGCAGGGTGCCACCAATGCCGAACTACTGGTCATGCCGGGGCAAACCAGGACCTTGCTTTGGGAACCAAAAAGGGTTGGTGTTTTTGCCTTTTATTGTACCGATTTCTGCTCTGCCCTGCACCAGGAAATGTCCGGATACGCAAGGGTTTCCGCCCAGGGCTCCGATGTTCCGCTCAAATGGGGGCTCAATGAAGAATTGAGTGACAATCAGGAAGCGGCCAATACTTTCTACGAGCAAGCCAAAGCCAGGGCCTCCCAATAATTTCAATGCTACTACCGGCTGACCGGCTGGTAGTAGCTTTTGCTTTATCCTTCCTGCTGGGCAGATAAATACGTCTTTTATGAAAAAATTACCCTCTTCTAAAATTTTGATGCTATTGGCAGTAGGCTGTTTGTCGGCATTGTTCTTTTTCCCCTTATGGCAGATCCGATTGGATGCAGCGCAGTTTCCTGGTGGATTGCAATTGCATATCTGGATCAATAAAGTTTCCGGAACAGATAAAAACATCATCCAGAATATCAATATCCTGAACCACTATATTGGTATGCAGCCCATTCATCCGGATTCCATTCCCGAACTGAAATACTTCCCCCTGATCAATTATCTCATGATCGCCTTGGGATTGGTCTTTGCCTGGCTCAATAAAAGCGTCGGGTTCTTAAGTTGGACCATCCTCCTGGTACTTTTGGGGATTTTGGGTCTTTATGATTTTTACCTTTGGCTTTACGATTATGGCCACAACCTGGACCCCAAAGCCCCCATTAAGGTGGAAGGCATGACCTATATGCCTCCTTTATTGGGGAAAAAGGATTTGCTCAATTTTAAGGTGCAATCCTACCCCCATTGGGGTGGGTTGTTTTTGGGTTTGGCCACGCTTCTTGGAGGACTGGCATTTATCATAAGTAAATCTGGAAAAGAAAAATAGCTTCAAAAGCCCGGTAAATGATACACTTCAAGTCAAAATTATACGTCAACATGGCCGTTGCCCTGCTGCTTTTTCCGGTTTTCCTATCGGCCTGCGGCACGGATCCAGAACCCATAGCATTTGGAAAAGACCATTGCAGCTATTGTAAAATGACCATAGCCGACACCAGGTTCGGAGGGGAACTGGTAACCACCAAGGGAAAAGTATATAAATTTGATGCCATGGAGTGCCTGCTCCCCTATATGAATGAAAGCAAGGAGCAGGAATATGCCCACATTTTAGGGGTTGCTTATGATGACCCTGGCAATTTACTGGCAGTAGAACAGCTCCATTTTGTCATTTCGGAAGAATATCCAAGTCCTATGGGGGCCCATCTGGCGGGTTTTCAGGACAGTCCCGCTGATGGCAAGGAATCCCTGCCATGGAAAGCCCTCCAACAACAACTTTCTAAATTCGATCCCGCAAATTATCCGGAATGATGAAACCAGGTTTTTTTCTACTTTGGCTAATGGCTTTTTTTTTAGTGCTCACCCATGAACTTGAGGCAGGCACCTTCCACGTAAAAAAGGGATCTTCCCTGGATATCATACAGGAGGCGGTTGCACTGGCTAGTGCCGGGGATACCATTTTCATAAACGAAGGCACCTATCTGGAAAACCAGTTAGTGCTCAGCATCCCCCTAACGCTCATAGGTGTTAATAAGCCTGTAATCGACAGCCAGGGAGGTGATGAAATCTTCATTATACAAGCTGATCAAGTACTGATCCAGGGATTGACGCTTCAAAATATCGGTGTAAGCCATTTGAAAGACAGGGCAGCCATCAGGATCGTCGAGGCCAAAAACGTAACCATTGACAACAATATCCTCATCAATACATTTTTTGGAATTTATTTACAAAATTCCTCTCAATGCCGGGTACAAAACAATACCATCCGTGGAGAAGCCTATGATGAGATGAATGCCGGCAATGCCATCCATATTTGGAAAGGCAGCCAGATGGAAGTGATCAACAATCACCTGAGCCATCACCGGGACGGCATTTATTTTGAGTTTGTCGATCAAAGCCTGATCCGGGGCAATACCAGCCAGGACAATATGCGGTACGGACTGCATTTCATGTTCTCCAACTACGATACCTACGAAAAAAATACCTTTCAAAGAAACGGAGCAGGGGTGGCCGTGATGTTCAGCAAGCACATCAAAATGGTAAAAAACACCTTTGAAGAGAATTGGGGCGGGTCTTCCTATGGCATTTTGCTGAAAGAAATCAGCGATGGTCTCATGGCCCAAAACACCTTTATCCGCAATACAATAGGCGTATACGCTGAAGGAGCCAGCAGAATAAAAATCGAAAAAAACAATTTCATCAGCAATGGGAAGGCCATAGACATCAAGGGAAACTGTATCGATAATGAAATACTGGCCAATAATTTTATCGGAAACACTTTTGAAGTACTGACCAATTCACGATCCAACCTGAATCATTTTGAAGGAAATTACTGGGCACAATACAAGGGTTATGACCTGGACAAGGATGGTATAGGTGATTATCCCCATCGTCCGGTCAACCTCTTTGCCCTCATCACGGATAAAATACCGGCCGCCAACATGCTCCTGCACAGTTTTCTGGTCAATGCACTGGACATGGCGGAACGCATGTTTCCGGAAATCATTCCCGAACACCTGTCTGATGAGCGACCACACATAAAACCCCTGATACATGATTAAAATAGATCACCTGTACAAAAATTTTGGCCGGCATCAGGTCTTACTTGATATTTGTCTGGAATTCAGGGAAAACCAATCCATAGCTTTAATTGGCCCGAATGGATCCGGTAAGTCTACGCTGATTAAGATCATTTTGGGAATGGTGCTCCCCCGGAAGGGAAACGTTTCCTTTGATGGCAGCTCGATTGAAGGACAAAGCCTTTACCGGCGGCAGATAGGTTACATGCCTCAAATGAGCCGATTCCCTGCTAACATGACGGTCAGCCAGTTGTTCAATATGATGAAAAGTCTCCGGAAAGATGAAAAAAGCAGGGACATGGACCTGTATCGGGCCTTTGAAATTGACCAAATGGGATCCAAAAGATTGGAAATACTGTCCGGAGGAATGAAGCAAAAAGTAAGCGCAGCCCTGGCCTTCCTTTTTGATCCGAAGGTGTTGATATTGGATGAGCCCACTGCAGGTCTGGACCCGATTGCCAATGAAATACTGAAAGAAAAGCTACAAAAATCCTTGGGAACCGACCGCCTGATATTGATCAGTTCCCATATTTTAAATGATTTGGACGATATCACCTCCCATGTCTGCTATTTGATGGAAGGGGAGGTCAAATTTTTTAAACCCCTGGAACAGTTAAAGGTAGAGACAGCAGAAAACCGGCTGAACCGGATCATTGCCCAAATACTAAAACATACTGATACCCATGTTTAATATCACCAAATTTATTGTTTCAGACCTGATCAAAAACTGGATCCTCATACTATATACGGGTTTTCTGCTGCTGGCTACCATGGGCTTTTTTTTACTGGAAGGGCAGGGGGACAAAGCCATCCTGGGTATTTTAAACCTGACTTTATTGTTGATCCCCATGATCACGGTAATTTTTTCCACCATTTATTACTACAATATGTATGAATTTATGGTCCTTTTGATGGCGCAGCCCCTGAAGCGAAGCCGTATCATCGGAAGCATTTATTTGGGGCTGTTGGTCTCCTTCGGCCTGGCCATTGTGGCAGGATTGGGATTGCCTTTATGGCTGATGCATCCCGGAGGGATATCCCTGGTACTGATAGGCGTTGCCCTGCTGCTGACCGTAATTTTCATTGGCCTGGCACTTTTTGTTGCCGTTTGGGTCAGGGACAAGGCCAGGGGCATGGGTTTGGCATTATTCCTTTGGGTTTATTTTGTGTTGATTTTCGATGGAGTAGTGCTATTGATGATGTACAATTTCAGCGATTATCCCATCGGGAAAGTGGTTCTTTTCATTACTTTTCTTAATCCCGTGGATCTGGGCAGGATCATGGTGCTGATGCAGACGGAAGCGGCCGCACTGATGGGTTACAGCGGGGCCATATTCCGACAATTTTTCAGCGAATGGTGGGGACTTATCGCAAGCCTGCTCATCATGCTGGTATGGGCCCTGGTTCCGGCAGGTTTTTCTTTCCGAATGTTTCGCGTCAAGGATCTTTGAAATAAAATACTTCATCTCCCTGAAGATTCAATGCTGATCCCCTGGCTTGAAACTTTAAAATCAACCGGACCAAAGAATAGCACAAACCAGCAACATACTGTCAACCCTAGAAAAACAAATCTAAGGTTACAAAGGGGGATTCGCTGAAGTGGGACATTGAAGCTGATCTGTTATCCTTCAAGTGGTCAGACCTGACACAAAACCAGAAAAGCACATGCCAACTTTGGAAAAACGGAATCCCCTTCGCTTCGGAAAGGATTAACTTACGCAGTGAGTTTTATTTAACAACCAAATTCAGGTTATAAGTATTGATAAAAATTATGTAAATCCAATTAACAAAAGTTTTTTAACTTTGACATTCTGGTTTCCGATAGCAGTCGGACTGCTTTTGGTCAATAATCAAATTAAATGTACCTTTACAAGGTACTCAATGCCAGCATGAAGGCCTTTAAAAAAATAGCGACCCTTTTTCTTTCCCTGATCGTACTGCTCAGCTCAATGAGTTTTACGCTGAATAGGCACCTGTGCATGGGAGAAATTGAGAAAGTATCCTTATTTAATGCCGCCGAAAAATGTAACATGCACACCAAAGCCTGCCACGGAGAGGAAGATGAAAATAGCAAGGAAGATTGCTGTGAAGAGGAAAAACTACTCCTGCAGGGCCATGATGAATTGATCAAGGCCCCCGTTTTCCAGCAGGCCCAGCCAGAAATGGTGGCCGTACTTTACTTGATTGTATCCTTTTTATCATTCCAAAAAGGACTGGTGGAAACCGTTCCCCACCAGCACTATGCCCCTCCCCTAATCCCGCAGGATATACCAGTACTCATTCAATCCTTTTTGATATAATAATTTGATGCTTTCGGTCGGCGCCATGGTAGGTCCATGCTAAGCTGTCTGCCGCTCAATGCCTATGCCCTTATCTACACAGGGCTTCTCCCGGTATTTGCTTTCCATCATCAAATTATTGAAAAATGCTCAATCGAATCATCAAATTCTTTTTGGAGAACAAGCTGGTTACAGTCCTCCTTTTGGTACTCATCGTCGCCTGGGGTGTCGCAACGGCACCTTTTAATTGGGATTTGTCTTTTATTCCCCGGGATCCCGTGCCAGTGGATGCCATTCCTGATATTGGAGAAAATCAGCAAATCGTCTTTACCGAGTGGATGGGAAGGTCCCCACAAGATGTAGAAGACCAAATCACCTACCCCCTTACCACCGCCCTATTGGGCTTGCCGGGTGTAAACAGTGTCCGTAGTAGCTCGGCTTTTGGCTTTTCCAGCATCTACATCATTTTTGATGAGGAGGTGGAATTTTACTGGAGCCGGTCCAGGGTTTTGGAAAAACTGAGCTCCTTATCCGCAGGATTGCTTCCAGATGATGTTCAGCCAAGGCTTGGTCCGGATGCTACTGCTTTGGGACAGGTCTTTTGGTATACCCTGGAGGGAATAGACAAGGAAGGCGCACCTGCCGGAGGATGGGACCTGCAAGAATTGCGGGCCATCCAGGATTATTATGTGCGCTATGCCTTGAGCAGTGTACCGGGCGTTGCTGAAGTGGCTTCTGTAGGGGGATATATCAAAGAATACCAAATTGACGTAGATCCGGATGCCTTAAAGGCCCATGGCGTATCCCTGATGAATGTAGTGGAAGCTATCAGGAACAGTAATATCGATGTAGGAGCCAATACCATTGAGATCAACAAGGTAGATTACTTTGTCAGGGGACTTGGTTATGTGGAAGAACTCAATGACCTGGACCGTGCCGTAGTAAAGGTAACCGACAATGTACCCCTTTTGGTCAAAGATGTAGCCAGGGTAAATATAGGTCCCCAACCCAGGAATATGGGCGGCATCCTGGACAAGGCGGGGGCTGAGGCCGTCGGCGGGGTGGTCATTGCCCGCTATGGAGAAAACCCGCTGGCCGTCATTGATGCCGTCAAAGAAGAAATAGAACAAATCACGGGGGGCTTACCGAGCAAAACCCTGGAAGATGGAACGGTCTCTAAAGTAAGCATTGTGCCCTTTTATGACAGGACAGGTTTGATTTATGAAACCTTGGGGACCCTATATCAAGCCATCAGTCTTCAGGTATTGATCACCATCATTGTGATCATGGTAATGGTTTTTAACCTGCGGGCTTCTCTATTGATTTCTTCTCTCCTGCCCCTGGCCGTATTGATGTGCTTTATCTTCATGAAGTATTTTGGGGTAGACGCCAATATTGTGGCCCTTTCCGGTATCGCCATTGCCATTGGCACCATGGTGGATTTGGGGATTATCCTGAATGAAAATATCCTCCGCCATCTGGAGGAGGCGCCTGAAGATCAATCAAAATTAAAAACCATCTATGAAGCCACCACCGAAGTGGCCTCAGCCATCCTTACAGCAGTTAGCACCACCATTATCAGCTTTTTGCCCGTATTCACCCTTCAGGCTGCCGAGGGCAAACTCTTTGGTCCGCTGGCTTATACCAAGACTTTTGCCTTGATTTCGGCAGTCATATTTACGCTGGTCATCATGCCCACCTTTTCCCATTGGATATTTTCCATCAGAAAAAGTAACAAAAAAACCGGACTGATCTGGAACTTCGTCCTATTGACCATTGGTTTGCTCGTCGCTTTCACCGTCTGGACATGGGCGGGTATAGTCCTTACCGGCTTTGCCCTGATCAACCTTTCCTTGTATTATTTTCCCCAAAAGGCGGAGCCATACCGCAATACCATGAAAGTCGGCTTTACCGTCCTGGCGGTGGCCTGGTTGCTGGCCATGGAATGGGTTCCCCTGGGTGTTTCGCAAAGCCTACTGGTCAACTTCCTTTTCATTGCCCTGATCATAGGCCTGGTCCTGGGAATATTTATTGTCTTCTACAGGAATTATTCCAAAATGTTGCTCTGGTGCCTGGTCAATAAAGGGGTATTTCTATTGGCCCCTGCGCTGATCATACTCCTCGGACTTAACATTTGGCTGGGCTTCGAGCGGGTTTTTTCCTTTGTTCCCCAGGCCACCGAAAAGGTGGGATGGGATATAAAAAACAGTGGCGGCTGGACAGCCCTATCCCATACCTTTCCTGGGTTGGGAGAGGAATTCATGCCTTCCCTTGATGAAGGTTCCTTCCTGTTGATGCCCACTTCTATGCCTCATTCGGGTGTGGAAGCCAATAGGGAAATTCTGCAAAAACTGGACATGCTGGTATATGCCATCCCCGAGGTAGAAATGGTGGTGGGCAAGGCCGGAAGGGCTGAAACGGCCATTGATCCTGCCCCCTTGTCCATGTTTGAAAACACCATCAATTACAAAAGTGAATACGCTTCGGATATCAATGGGAAAAAGCTCAGGTTTAAAGTAAATGAGGATGATCATTTCATGCTGAAAAATGGAGAAAGCTATGATCCTGCATCCAATGAGCCGGCGAAGATCAGTAGGGAACAATTGATTCCGGATCCCGGTGGAAATTACTTCCGGCAGTGGCGTGAGCAAATCAAAAGTCCGGATGACATATGGAATGAAATCATCGGAGTGGTAAATCTTCCCGGTGTGACCTCTTCACCAAAATTACAACCGATAGAAACCCGTTTGGTCATGTTGCAAACCGGGATGCGGGCACCGATGGGCATCAAGGTATTTGGCCCGGACCTGAAAACCATAGAAGCCTTTGGTTTTGAGCTGGAAAAATACCTTAAAGAGGTCCCATCTGTAAAGGAGCAGGCGGTATTTGCAGACCGCATTGTAGGGAAGCCCTATCTGGAAATAGACATCGACAGGGATAGGATCAGCCGCTATGGTATGAACATTAAGGATGTACAGGATTTTGTGGAAACGGCCATTGGAGGGATGCCCGTCAGCACTACAGTGGAGGGAAGAGAGCGCTTTCCCATCCGCGTGCGTTATGCCAGGGAATACCGGGATGACCCCGCCAGCATAGAAAACATGTTGGTACCCATGCCTGGCGGTGAGTTTATTCCCTTGGGCCAATTGGCAGCAATCACTTACCGGCCAGGACCAGATATGATCAAATCTGAGGATAGTTTTTTGGTGGGTTATGTGCTGTTGGACAAAATGCCCGGGTTTGCAGAAGTAACCGTAGTGGAAGATGCCCAACGCTACCTGAAAGAAAAAATTGATTCAGGAGAGCTCACCGTACCTTCTGGTGTGCGTTATGAATTTTCGGGTAATTATGAAAACCAGGTAAGGGCAGAGAAAAGACTGGCGGTAGTGGTTCCCCTCTCCCTGATCATCATTTTCCTCCTCTTGTACTTCCAATTCAGGTCAGCTTTCACCACCCTTTTTGTTTTTATGGGTATTGCCATGGCCTTTGCCGGGGGATTCCTCATGCTTTGGCTGTATGGTCAGGGCTGGTTCATGGATTTCTCTGTTTGGGGCACAGAAATGAGGAATTTGTTTCAGATGAAGACCTATAACCTGAGCGTGGCAGTCTGGGTAGGTTTTATCGCCTTATTTGGCATTGCCACAGATGATGGGGTGGTGATGGCCACCTACCTGGACCAAAGTTTTGAAAAACGCCGACCTGAAAACAGGGGGGAAGTAAGAAAGGCTGTTTTGGCTGCCGGGCAAAAACGAATCTTACCTTGTCTGATGACCACCTCCACCACCATACTGGCCCTTTTACCGATCCTTACTTCATCCGGAAGAGGGTCCGACATCATGATCCCCATGGCCATTCCGGCTTTTGGAGGAATGGTCATCGCATTGGTAACCCTTTTCCTGGTACCGGTAATGTACAGCTGGAGGGCGGAGCATAAGGTGAAACTTGATACTGAGGTATATAAAGATGCTTGATTGGATCATAGAATGGAAGGAATGAAAAATTAAAGCTTAAAGATATGATTAAGAAACTAAATAATTTGGAGGTTGGAAGTTGGAGCCGGCAGGGGATCCGATGCAGACTGAAAGTTGTAGCCAGGTGGAATCTGGCTTTTGACCTTCCAGCCCATAGGTGGGTGTCAATTCTCATCTTGTCCAGCATACTGTTTCTAACCTGCAGGCTCCAGGCCCAGACACTGGAGGACCATCTCCTGACTGCGGCCGAAAACAACCCGGAAGTTCAGGCCTACTTCAATGAATACCTGGCCGCCCTGGAACAAGTCCCTCAGGCAGGTACCTTACCTGAGCCGGAGTTGAGCATTGGTTTATTCATTCGCCCTATGGAACGGTTGATGGGCAACCAGCATGCGGACCTTCAGCTGATGCAAATGTTTCCCTGGTTTGGCAGTCTTGGCATCCGGAAGGATGAAGCAAGTAAAATGGCACAGGCCAGGTATGAAGCTTTCAGAATGGTGAAAAATGAGCTGCTGTATCAGGTAAAAGAAGCCTGGCACCAACTCTCCCGCTTAAATGAAGAAATAAAGATCACCAAAGACCACCTCAGCATCCTGGAAAAATACGAAAGGCTGGCACTGGTCAGGTACCAAAGCAATAGCAGTGGGCCACGCGGATCAAACTCCCCCACCGATAAAGCCATGAATTCAGCCACTCCCATGCCATCTAATTCCACTTCCATGGGAGATGTATTAAGGATCAGGATGGAGCGGAACGAATTGGAAAATGCCATCTCCCTATTGAGCGATACCCGACAGGCATTGGTGGCTGAGTTCAATGAGCTTTTGAACAGGGATCCGGAAGAAGGCCTGGAACTGCCTGATATGTTAGCAAATGAACCCTTAAACCGGGGCCGCCTGGAATTGCTTGACAGCATCAAGGGATACAACCCTCGATTGAAAATGCTGGATGCTGAAAGTGCTGCCTATGCCTCACAAAAAACAATGGCAAAACTTGAGGGAAGGCCTATGATGGGGGCAGGTGTCAACTACATGGCTTTTAGCCCGAGAACGGAAAACGGCATGAACATGGGCGGCAACAACATGGTCATGCCCATGCTTAAAATCACGCTTCCCATATACAGGAAAAAGTTCAAGTCCATGGAAAAAGCAGCTGAACTGAACCAGGACGCCAGCCTAAAGAGAAAGGAAAATACGATCAACCAACTTTCTACCCAGTGGCGCAATGCCCTGAGGGATTGGGATGATGCAGATCGTAGGGTAAACCTCTACCAAAGGCAAACCGACCTGGCAGAACAAACCCTGGACCTGCTCATGACGGCCTACGCCAATGATGGGAAAGCTTTTGAAGACCTGTTGCAGGTACAGCAGCAGTTGCTGGACTATCAGCTGAAGCGCATCATGGCGATTGTGGACAAGCACAACAGCCTGGCCCAACTCGAAAACCTGGCAGGAATTTGATGATCCGATTATTTGATGATATGATGGTTTGATGTGGGGATGTGCTAATGGGATGATTTGATGATAAAATGATAAGGTAATAATGATTTGAAAAAATAAACTTTAAAAAAATGGAAAGGAAAAATGAAGTGTTGGAATTGAGTTTTGAATTTGCGCTGCAGGTAATCGAATTCTCCGAACTATTGGAAGAAAAGAAGAAATATATAATCGCACGGCAATTATTAAAATCAGGAACTGGAATTGGAGCCAGTATCAGGGAAGCTCAAAGTGGTGAAAGCCGAGCAGACTTCATTCATAAACTCAAGATTTCCCATAAAGAGGCAGAAGAAACGGAATATTGGCTATTGCTATGTTCAAAGGCACCCTCCTACCCAAATCCTCCGGAAACCTTGGCCGGGTTGCTCCTGAGTATTCAAAAATTACTGAATAGAATTATTGCAAGTTCTCGAGCCGGTAATAAAAATTAAGACATAAGTAAATCATTAAGTCATGCTCAAAAAAATCAATAAACAAACGTTGATATTCGCAGCCATTGGGATGCTCATTGGTTTCCTGATAGCCACCCTCATCGGCACATCAAATAATCAGCACATCAGCACATCGGATCATGAAACCATTGAATCATCAAATAATCAAACCAACGAATCATCGGACCATCAGCATAGCGAAACCTGGACTTGTTCCATGCATCCCCAGGTAAGGCAATCCGAGCCGGGGCAATGTCCCATTTGTGGCATGGACCTGATCCCTGCAGCATCCAAATCCGCCGGCTCATCCGATGACCCAATGGTTTTCGAAATGAGCAATAGTGCTGTGGCCATGGCGAATATCGGCACTTCCAGGGTAAAAGAATCATTATCCAAAGGAGAACTGCTGCTTAGTGGCAAGGTAAAGCCGGATGAAAGAAACATTTCCTCTATCACTGCCAAATATCCCGGAAGGATAGAAAAGTTATTCATCAATTTTACCGGACAGGCGATCCAAAAGGGAGAAAAACTGGCCACCATTTACTCTCCTGAACTGGTAAATGCACAGAAAGAATTGAGGGAAGCTGCTGAAAGTAAAGCTGATTTTCCGGAAATATATACCGCCGCCAAAGAAAAATTGCGCTTGTGGAAATTAACAGCTGATCAGATAAGGAACATAGAAAACCAGGAAGAATTATTGGAGCATTTTGATGTACTGGCCCAACAATCCGGTATCGTGACCCAGAGGAAGGTGGCTGAGGGAGATTATATAGGTACCGGATCGGTTTTATTTGAAATTGTAGACCTTGGCCGGGTCTGGATCATGCTGGATGCTTATGAATCGGATTTGTCCGCTATTCGCAAAGGGGATTCCCTGTCATTCACTGCCGCAGGAATTCCCGGCCAGGTATTTGAGGCCAGTATAGCTTATATTGATCCTGTCCTGGATCCGGATACAAGGACTATAAAAGTCCGTGCAGTTGCCAGCAATCCAAAGGCGCTGCTCAAGCCTGAAATGTTTGTCAATGCAAAAATTGCAGCCAGTAGGCAGGAAAACCAGGCCAGCGTCAGTATTCCCCGAACCGCATTGCTCTGGTCGGGTAAGCGGTCGGTAGTTTACGTGAAAGTAGCAGGTGCCGAATACCCTACCTATGAGATGCGTGAAATAACTGTTGGCTCCCGGATAGGGGAAGAATACCCGGTAATCGAAGGTTTGGAGGCAGGTGAAGAAATCGTAACCAACGGTGTTTTTTCCATAGATGCAGCTGCGCAACTCGCCGGCAATTACAGCATGATGGCACGTCCTGAACCCAAAACCCTGGAGGTATCCCAATCCTTCCGTGAGCAATTGACCATTGTGGCTGAGGCCTATTTTGAACTAAAAAATACCTTGGTAGATGACGATGCTCAGGGGGCCAGGGATGCCGGAAAGCAGGTCCGGGCGGCACTGGAAAAGGTAGACATGTCGCTGGTAGAAGGAGACGCACACGACCATTGGATGGCATTGAAAGATGAATCGGCAAAAGCCCTTCAGGGCATTCAGGAAGCAACAGGTATTCAGCCTATCCGCCGGCAATTTATGTTGCTGTCGGAAAGCATGTTGGAAATGACCGAAACTTTCGGATTGGAAAAGGACAAAGTCTACCGGCAGTATTGCCCCATGGCCTTTGGTGATGAAGGCGCTTATTGGTTGAGTGAAAAAGAGGAAATATTCAACCCCTATTTTGGGAAAAGCATGCTCCGCTGTGGAGAAGTAAGGGAGACCTATCAAAAAGGAGAGACGGTAATGCAAAATAAAAGTGGTTCCGGCTCCGGGGATATGGCGAGGCACAATCACTAAAAGCGCCCAGCGGTTTCCCAATATTAATAATTATTAAAACCCAGAGAAATCATGAAAGAAAAAGAAGAACAAAGACAACACCATGATCAGCATGATTCAGATCAGGGAAAACATTCTCAGCACGAAAAACATGGTTCCGGTCATGAAAATCATTCCCACCATGATCACCATGCGATGATGATCCGGGATTTTAAAAAACGTTTCTGGGTCTCGCTGGTCCTGACGGTGCCTATCCTTGCCCTATCTGAAATGATCCAGCAATGGTTTGGTTTTGAACTGGTCTTTCAGGGAGACAAATACATTTTATTTGGGCTCTCTACCATTCTGTTTTTCTATGGGGGCTGGCCTTTTCTCAAAGGCCTGGCTGAAGAAATCAAAGATAGAAATCCGGGAATGATGACTCTGATTGCCGTGGCGATTACCGTGGCCTATGCCTACAGTTCTGCTGTGGTCTTTGGTCTGGAAGGCATGGACTTTTTCTGGGAGCTGGCCACCCTGATCCTGGTCATGTTACTGGGGCATTGGATTGAAATGAAATCGGTCATGGGTGCTTCCCGCTCGCTGGAACTCCTGGTAAAAATGATGCCAGCCGAAGCCCACCTGCTGGACGGAGAGGATATCAGGGAGGTGAAGGTGTCCGACTTGAAAAAAGGGGATGTGATCCTGGTAAAAGCCAGTGAAAAAATTCCGGCGGATGGTACCATTGTGGAAGGAGAAAGTCACCTGGATGAAAGTATGATCTCCGGAGAGAGCAAGCCTGTCAGCAAAAGTAAAGGAGATGAGGTCATCGGCGGCGCAGTCAACGGCAGCCATTCCCTACAGGTAAAAGTTGAAAAGACCGGTGAAGAAAGTTACCTGAACAAGGTGATCGGCCTGGTGGAAGAAGCGCAGGAAGCCAAATCCAAAACGCAAAACCTGGCCAATTTGGCTGCACGCTGGCTGACTTTTATCGCTTTGGGTGCCGGAACCATCACCTTATTGGTATGGCTCAGCATGGGTAAACCCTGGGATTTTGCGCTGGAGCGGATGGTGACCGTAATGGTCATTTCCTGTCCCCATGCCCTGGGACTGGCCATTCCTTTGGTAGTGGCCATTTCTACCTCTGTTTCCGCAGGAAAAGGATTACTGATTCGAAACAGGACAGCTTTTGAAAACTCCAGGAAAATCACTGCATTGGTGTTTGATAAAACCGGTACTTTGACGGAAGGTAATTTTGGAGTCTCCCGTTTTGAAAGTCTAACTGATGATTTGACCGAAAACGAACTTCTCGCACATACCGCATCTCTGGAACAGGAATCTGAACACCCCATAGCTATGGGTATTGTGAAAAAAGCCAAAGAAAAGGAACTTGAATTCCAGCCGGTGAAAAAGTTTGAAGCACTTACCGGAAAAGGCATACAGGGCGAAATGGATGGGGAAAAATGGAAAGTGGTGAGCCCGGGATATCTGGAGGAAAACAACATTTCTATTCCAGAAGAAAGCCAGGGTAATGAGGCCGAAACCATTGTATTTGTCCTCAGGGGAGAAGATCTTGTTGGTTTCGTGGCCCTTTCGGACAAAATCAGAGAAGACAGCTATGCAGCCATCAAAACCCTTAGGGAAAAAGGGATGAAAATGTTTATGGCTACCGGGGACAATGAAAAAACCGCCAAAGCAGTCAGTGAAGCTTTGGAACTGGACGGTTACTACAGTGGGGTGTTGCCGGATGAGAAAGTGGATATTGTAAAAAAATTGCAAAAGGATGGCTACTTTGTAGCCATGACAGGGGATGGTGTAAATGATGCTCCGGCCCTGGCACAGGCAGATGTGGGAATAGCCGTAGGATCAGGAACAGATGTGGCTGCAGAAACGGCAGACATCATCCTTGTCAATAGTAGTCCGAAAGACATCGCCAAACTCATCCTGTTCGGCAGGGCCACCTACCAAAAAATGATCCAGAACCTGATATGGGCTACCGGATACAATGCCATTGCCCTGCCCCTGGCCACTGGTTTTATTCCGGGATTGGTTATCAGCCCTGCCATAGGAGCTGTTTTTATGAGTCTGAGTACCATTATCGTAGCTGCCAATGCACAGCTTCTAAAAAGAAGCATGAACTAAAACAACCTGAAAATGAATTGGAAACAAAAATTATTGACTCCCGGACATGAAAAATCTACCTTCCTTATCCGATTGATGTTAGGGGTAGTCTTCCTTTCCGAAGGCATCCAAAAATTCCTTTTCCCTTCACTTCGGGGTACAGGGAGGTTTGCCAAAATCGGACTGCCCGAACCGGAATTTCTAGGCTATTTTGTGGGTGGCTTTGAAGTATTTTGCGGACTATTGATCCTTCTGGGCCTGCTTACCCGATTGGCAGCCATCCCCACAATGATCATCATGATTGTCGCCATCGCCACTACCAAATCCCAGGTTTTGGCCGATGAAGGCTTTTGGGCCATGATGCATGGCAGCCGTACAGATTGGGCCATGTTGCTGGGCAGTATTTTTCTGATCATCAAAGGGAGTGGTCAATGGTCCATAGACCATTTGCTGTTTCCCAAAAAACAATATTGAAAAGTTCTATTTGATGAGGACCTAAGTTTTTTTATCCCGGAAGAAAGTGTGAACCCGGCCAATCCGGAGTTTTTTAATAAATATCCTTTCTGTGTCCCAGATCAATGACATCAACGAGAAGGATACTGTCAAATATCTCGTAGAGGATGCGGTAATCGGCCACCCGTACACGGTAACCGTCCCTACCTTTTAGTTTTTTGCATCCCTTTGGGCGTGGATCGTTTCGCAGATCCAATATTGTATCCTTGATATTGGAATAATAGGGTTCTGGTATACTGGCAATTTTTTCTGGGCTTTGCGTTCGATCCGGACCTTGTACCTCATTTTTGTTTTTGTCCGCGTTTTTCTTCAATCTCCCTGAAAGCCTGTTCAGCATCTATAAACTCCTGATTGCTTTTTTTGGCAGCATCGAAGAGCCTGGTGTCTTCAAGCTCTTCCAGATCATCAACCATTTGGTTGTACTCTTTTATGGGAAGAATGACGGCAAGTTTTTTGCCGTGGTCGTCTGTTACAAATTTTGTTTTCATAGCATAAATGCTTTTTGTTAGTAAAATTAAGTAAATAAATAGATATAGTGAAATCTGGTAATTTTTGCCAAATTGTAATAATAAAGATCCTTTTGTTCAAGAGCCAGGTTGATTTGAAGATAGACTTATTGAACTCAGCAGTCATTCCACGGCAGGTGCCAATTGCTGCCGGACCATCTCCTCTTCCAGCATCCGCTGGTCGAGTTCCCTGGCATAGGTTCGCCCTCCTTTAAATCCATAAAGGGTATACGCTTTTCCTGCCCAATCTTTGGCACGGAGCAGATCTCCCAGGACCTCATGGCCCAAAGCCACATTGTAACACAGCTTCCCGGAAGTTTTGGCGTCGGATGACAGGGACAATCCTTCCTCCCAGGCTTGGATGGCATTTTCCCATTCATTGACTTCAGCATATCGTGCGCCTACGCCCAGGGCTGGATTTTTCTTGGATTTGGCATAAAAGGACCTGCTGATGTTCAAATACATCGGTGCCACCCTTCTGGCATAGGTAGCTCCTGCCAGTTGGCCCACATACCTGGTAGCCTGTACTTTGTCGATCAGCAAAGCCAAAGCCTGTGTTTTGGTTTCCGCTTCAGCCGACCAGAGGTTGGTCTTTCCAAAGTCTCCCTGATCCACGATATTTCTGGTCTGGGGATCATAGAGCCTGAACCCAACCTGTACAGAAGCTACTCCTTCAGCTTGTATGCCGGGTACCTCTATTGTTTTGGCATCATTGCCACTTCCTACTTCCTTTTTGATGGTCACTTTCTTTTCGGTGACCACAAAATCCGAACTGAATTTTTCTAAGGTCAAAACCCCATCTGCCTCATAGTTTCGGCAAAGGGACCCAATTTGCTCCCAACTCAGGGGCTGCGGGAAGGTCTGTGCAAAAAGTCCGCCCTTTAAGCGCTCCCTGGCCCGGATCACCTCATACCTGGGAGAGGTATTGAGTTCCTGCTGTATGGTGGCCAGGGTAGCATCTATGGCATTCTTTACCTCAAAAGGTGCTTCTCCTGTCAAAATCCCCTCGATAATGGCTACTCCCTGGCTTTCCGGTTGTGTTCTGTCCACAATCAGGAGCCGTTGCACATGATTGGGAACATGGATCTCGGCAGGCACCAATCGGCTGAGGGATACATTTTTTGTACAGGAAAAAATTATACTGAAAAATCCTGATAATATGATAACAATCAATAACTTACGTACATACATATACAAGCGAAATAAAAACCGCTACAATTTAGCGAAATGTTTTCAAATCAAAATCACTGCTCCCTGAAAAGTCAAACACCCCCTGAAGAAAAATGCCAGATACCCTGGATGGCATCTGGCATGCTATATCAGTTTTTGCTTTACCAGGGCTTCCCTGTCCCCTGTATAACCCAGGGTTTGGACCAGGCACTATTTTCACCGTCTATCTCGGAAAAATTGGTAGTTTCTAACCTGGCCATGGCAGCTTCCGTTTGCCCGGGGTTCAGGTTTCTCTCGTCGATCATGTAGTAAAAGCGAACGGGAAGCGCCGCCCGAATGGCAAATGGTCCCGGCTGAAGCTGGGGAAAACCAGTCCTTCTGTAATCAAACCAGGATTCAGCTGCCGCCGTCCAGGAGGCGATCCATTTTTGTTCCATCAGTTGTTCCAGTGATCCGTCAAATTGTACCTCTTCCTCTTGCAAATATACCGCTGCCTGATCCGCAAGGCCCCAGGAGGCAAAAGAAGCCATTATCGCAGTCTGATAGTAGTTTTCAGCAGTATTGCCTACGGACCAGCCTTTCAAGGCCGCTTCCGCCAGTATAAAGTTTACTTCCGATGCGGATATCAACCTGGCCCTTAACAAAGGACCGTTGGGTTCCCGGTAAATATCATTCAGCCAGGAAACGTGAGGGTTGAAGGCCGCCTGGTTGGCATCAGGGCTCAGGTTATATACTTGAGGCCCGGGTATACCCGGAGGAATGCCCACATAATCGGGGTTCTGGCTGATATCTTCCAATGCCACATTCCTTTCCTCCAAAACATCCGGAGAAAGCAATCTTTGGTTGTTTTCAATCCTGTCTGTACCGGGAGGCAGGTTTTCATCCACTACCAGCGGGATTTGTACCCTATTGGCCCATACTCCTAACCTGGGGTCGCTCTTTGATCGCATGGCTTCCACCAGGGTTTGACACATCTTTATTCTGCGGTAATTGCTTTCATTGGCATCAAACCTGGTGTTGTCCGGCCAGCTGGTACTGCCTGAGTTATCGGCAAAAGGCATCGTAGCATCATCTCCCGGATCAGTGATAATGGGGTATTGGTCCGGGTTGCCTGTTATGGTTTCTATACCTTCTCTGGCAAAATCAGGAAGTTTATCAGAAACCCTCAGGTAATACCTCAACTTCAGGGAATTGGCCATTTTTCTCCATTTTGATGGATCACCATTGAAGTACACATCGGCTCCTTCAATGGTGCTGTTGTAGTCCGCCAGTGGTTTGGAGAGCAACTGATTGGCAGTTTCCAAATCCTGCATGACCCCTCTGTATATACTTTCCTGGGTATCAAAGGCAGGAAAAGTGGCTTCCGGCGTGCCCTCAGCACCCCTTAAGGCCTGGGAGTAGGGAGCATCCCCCCACAAATCAGTGATCAGTCCAAACATCATGGACTTCATGACCAATGTGACTCCCTGCTGCAATTCCTGATCCAGCTCAACGGCTCTCTCATACACAAACTGATTGTTTCTGAGGATGCCATAATACCCGGCCCAACTGTTATTTCGGTTCCATTCATAGAGGTTGTGCCCACCAGCCCAACCATCTTTCTGAGTATGCTGCATGACCCCTGCAATATCTCCATAACCCAGGTTGACAACGGTTTTTCCTGCCTCTGTCAGCACCGTAGAGAGCACCAGGTTGGGATTAGCTGTTTCCGGGTTGGCACCATTGGGGTTGATATTCATTTCCATCAGGTCTTCCTGGCAGGAAAAAGTGCATAGGGCCATGATCAATGCTATGATATTTATTTTTCTTTTCATTTCAGTTCAGTTTTTAGTTCCACAAGAGACCTTAAAAAGTGGCGTTCACCTTAAAACCAATAGGCATCACCCAGGGCATCACATTCCACCTTTCTATTCCCTGTTTAAACTGGCTCCCTGCCTGAACTCCTCCCTGTGGTTGAAAAGCCATTTCAGGATCCACATTGATCTTGGCTGCCGTCCACAAAATAATATTTCGGCTATAAACAGAGAAGTTTAGGTTTTGCATTTTGAGCCTATTGGCCCACCTGATGGGCACATCATAGCCAAAAGACACCTCGCGAAGCTTTACAAAGGAAGCATCATAGAGGAAAGCCCGGGCAAAACTCCAGGCTGTACTGCCCGCATAGGGCAGGGTAAGGGTTCCACCGGGCTGCCCAATATTTTCTCCCAGGTTTTCGGCAAATTCCGTAGGATTTCCATCCGCATCAAAGGCGGTAGCATAAACCCCTGGGATGAAAACTCCCCCATAAGGAAGGGTAAAGGGACCAAAGGTGAAAGGGTAGCTGTTATATTCAGGAGTGGGTCCACCGACCAACGGGAAATTATTGCCGTTGATCAGGATCATGGACTCCTTATTAGCCAGAAGAAAATCCCTCAATTCCTGCCCCTGCATTTCTCCGGGATTGATCAACTTGTCGAGAAAAATCTGGGATCTGCCGTGTTCCTCTCCGAATCGGTAAGTCTGGGAAACAAAATCGCCCCCATTCCTCCAGTCGAAGGTCAGGTTCAGGTGAAAATTCCTGTAGGAAAGGGAAGTTTGCATTCCCATAATAAATTTCGGGTTAAAATTACCGATCTTATTTCTACTGTTGACTGCATCTACATCCTGCCATTTACCGGTTTGATCCAAAATTGGGAAGCCGAAATAGGGAGACTCGGGATCTTCCACGGTGACCACCTGCGCGTCATAAATATCCCCGATCTCTTCTCCCACATAGGTCCAGGCACCTCCCCGGGCATCGGTCCAGAGGGTGTAATAAGGTAGGTCATCAGCCAACTCCAGGATTCTGGTCCTGTTTCTGGTCAGGTTAAAACTGGTGGTAAGGTTCCAGTTTTGGTTCTTTACCAGATCAGCTCCCAGGGTGAGTTCGATCCCCTTGCTTTGCAAGAGCCCTGCATTGATGTTTTTGGAAGTGTAACCAGTGGAAGGAGGAAGACCGGTACTGAAAATCTGGTTCCTGTTTTCTACCATATAATACGTTCCACTAAACCGAACCCGGTTTTCAAACAGGTTCAAGTCCAGACCAGCCTCATAGGAGGTCGCAATTTCAGGCTTTAGGGATGGATTCAACAAAGTACCTGGCAGAGATAGCCGGGGCAGGTTTCCCCAGTTACCGGCATTGGAAAGGGCCGCTATCAGCTGATAAGGATTGGCATCATTTCCCACAGAAGCATATCCCCCTCGCAGTTTCAGCATGCTGAATTGCCGGGGCATCTCTATCATATTGTTGATCAACAAACTCAGGGAAGCGGAAGGGTAAAAATAAGGTTCAGCATCCGGAAGGGTACTTGACCAATCCGCCCTACCCGTCAGGTCCAGGTAAACCATGTCGTCATAAGCCAGATTAACCAGGCTATAGAGGCTATTGATCCCACGTTCAAACCGGGAATTGTTGTATTGAATGTTATCCGGAGAGATGTTTTGGATGGTATAGACGCCCGGTGTGATCAAGCCACCGCCCGGAGTGGTACCGGCAAACAGGCTACTTCCATTTTGATACCTCATGTTTCCCCCTCCCGATAGTGTTAATCCAAAATCATTGATGTCTTTGTTATAGGTCAATAAAAAATCAGCATTGGTTTCCATCCCATGCAATTCGGTGATACCATAGGCACCTTCGGGTTCCTGACTGTAGCTGCGGCCGATTTTACTCTCTCTGGACTCATTATACAGGTCCAGGGCATATCGGGCAAAGAAACTTACAGATGGGGAGATTTGCCAGTCTGCTTTGATATTACCAAAAACCCGGTCCCTGGTAAAGCTATTATTCACTTCGTTAGCCAGAAAATAGGGATTGTTAGTGACTCGGGTAGGCTGATCAGCATCCACTGTCTTTTGCTCCAAGCCCTCCTGTCCGGGAAGCCAATAGTCTTTCAGTTCAAGGATATTAACATGAGGAGAGGTTTCATAGGCCCATTGAAGCGGGTTTGTCCCCCTTTCTCCAGCCGGCCTGTTGTCCGAATTGTTCCTACTCACATCTATATTTGTACTCAGCGAAAATTTATCACTGACTTTCATGGTCGAGTTGATATTGAGGGTATTTCTGAAAAGATCCGAATTGGGAATGATACCCCTATTTCGCATATTGGAATAGGAAACCCTGTAATTCATGGAGCTGGTACTGTTGGATACAGAAAAACCATTGGATGTGGTGATACCGGTTTGCATAAAATGGCGGACATTATTGGGATAAGAAACCAGCTCGGTAGGGATCCTATTGCCATTTTCATCTACCGGGCTGTTCCACTGAATCGCTTCATACCCCTGATCCAATTCAGGTCCAAATGCTGCATTTACATTTTCCTGTACCAATGTTCCGAAAGGATTAGACAGCGGAGTGCCACTGATATCGGGCGGAATGGCTGAAAATTGACCTGAGCCAAATTTGCTGTGCCATTTCAGGTATTTGAAAGGTACATCAAAAACGGTATTCGAGGTCACGTTTACTGTAAGCCTATCCACCTGACCTGTCTTGGTGGTGATCAAAACTACCCCATTTCCTGCCCTTGAGCCGTAAAGGGCCGCTGCACTGGGGCCTTTAAGAATGGTGACGTTGGCAATGTCATCAGGGTTCAATCCGGAAATGGCATTGCCATAATCTACCCTGTTTTCAGCACCTACGGAGGAAACATTGTTGAGGGTATTGGCAATCGGCACACCGTCCACCACAAATAACGGCTGGTTATCAGAACTTAAGGAGGTAGCTCCCCTGATCACCATACTTACCGAGGACCCGGTACCACCGGTGGTACTGATCGTGGCGCCCGCCACCTTTCCTGACATGGCATTGAGGAAACTTTCCTGGGCTACCCGGGTCATTTCTTCCCCACCAACCCTTTCAATTGAATACCCCAAAGAGATTTCCTCTCTCCTGATTCCTAAAGCAGTGACTACCACTTCCCCTAAATCAGATGCGTCGGGATTCATTTCCAGGTCAATTACCGAACGGTTTCCCACCTCATCCAGCACGGTCTGGAAGCCAATATAGGAAAACACCAATACCGGATTATCACCTGAAACCTGAATGGAATAATCTCCATTTACATCGGTAGCCGTACCTGTCTGGCTTCCCTGAATCAAAACATTTACACCGGGAATCCCCAGCCCATCTTCAGAAGAGCTGACCTTCCCGCTTACCTGTTTGCTTTGCGCCAAGGCCTCCATACTCCCTGAAATAAAAAGGAACATGACCAGCATAAGCGCCTTTCCAAATCCAATTGTAGTAAAATCCTGCACCATAAATTTACCTTTATAGTTTTAAACCTAAATTTCCTATAATACTGTAAGTATCAAAAACATACCACTCTAAACCTGGTATTTTATTGCAAATTGAACAAAATACAAAAAGATATAATACTTTAACAGATTAAGAATGCATGTCTATATTGTTAAATAAAAATAACAAACAGCTTCTTTGGATATTGTCTTCCGAAAAGGATACCCAGGTTTAGGCAGAAAAAAAATCTTCCAATAATCACCTTCCAAGCACACGGGCCTTAAGGCTGTCTATCCATTCCAGTTTGCGGGAAAGCCTGGGACCGGGACTGAATCGGTAAATAAGGTTCAACCGGTAGTTTCCGGTACCCGCATTCACCTTATACCCTGCTACCGGGGAAAGGTTGACCTGGTTGTAAACATAATTGACATTGACAGACCACTTTTCGGAGTTGTATCCCGTAAATCCTCTTAAAAAATAATTGGGCCGGATGCCCCAGTTGCTTCTTTGACCTTCAGCTTCAAATTGCATGGCCGTGCGCCCCAATGACAAGCTGGAAGCAGCAGACAGGGTAATGAAAAAGTGCTTTTTTATGATCAGGGAATAGGCATAGCCCAAATTGGGTCCAAACTCAATAAATTTGATTTGACCGAAAAGCTCTCCTTGTTCGGCCAGAGGCAAGATACCATTTTGGTTACGGACCTGCCCGCCATATATTTCGAAGCCCGCCAGGAAAGACCCGGCAGATTTTTGCTGCCATTCATTTTGAAGGAAGGCCGCCCGGTAAGAAAATTTGTCGCCATTAAACAGATATTGTACAGAGGCGCCAACTTTCCTCATTTTCATATCGGGAAAAACATTGTACTCCGATGTATTCAGGTAATTTTCTGGACGACTTAAATAATAACCATTGTAAAACTGCCCGAAAAGATCAATCACCAAATTTTTAGGGTAAGCATGGGCCTGCAAATCCAGGTATTTTGAATCTCCCCTTCCCCTTTCCGGATTTAAAAAGCCAAACCCGGTAGCCAGATTTAAAGTCAGGTTTTGGTAAGTCAGACCAGCCCCCATATTGAGGGTGGAATTGGGCATGTACCAATAATCCCTTTCCTCCTTCTTAAGGCCCATTCCGGTGTATTTTCTTGAAAAATAAAACCTGCCGGTTAGTTTTTCGGGGTAGGAAATATAATAGGCAGTGCTGTCAGCAGTGGACTGGGCAGAAACATTTACCGTGAAAAAGACAGCTGAAGAAATTAGGAACAGAAGAAATTTCATACATGTAGGTTTAGGTAGTATCCATCGGCGAGCATTCAGGTAACGGGTAAAAAGTCAGGAGAGGTTCCAAAGGAAAAGGGAGGTTAGTAAAAATCATTTCGAAATAACCTCCTTTTTAAATATAAGAAAAAGATAAGTACAAAAAGTTGCTTAATCACCCGATACAAAGGTAAACATTTTTGTGACAATAAAACAAAAATTAATTCTTTGTATTTTTCGATAATATAAAGAAATAATTACAATGGACTTCATTTCCCGGCCTCTGGCAGAAAGTCATTCATCCTGGACAGAAAAAGAAAAACTACCTGCTTTTTCCGAAAGGCCAGCCTGGAGATTCAGGAAATCAAATTGAAAAAACACAATTAGATTAAATTTTTTGTCTATTTATTTAAATAATTTTTATTTTTAAGTACCGTATTTGTAAATATATTTATCTCTCTGAAATAAAGAACTGGCCGTTTTCCGTAATGTAAGGCCAGATTGACCTATCAACCAAAATCAAGTTTAGAATAATTTTTTATAAAAATAATCATATCAAAATATTTGCTGTTCAGTAAGGAGTTAAGTAAAAAATTACCTTTTTAATTGCTAAAAGGGAAAAATTCATGCCATTCCAGCCTGATCTGTTTATATTCTAAAATAGCAATAACAAGGATAGCAATCAGATTTTATCTTTCCCTGAAAACCATTTTTTAAAATAATACAAAACAGGATTCTTGTATTTCAACTGCTTCCAGGGTCTGCTACCATGGGGCCTGTGCCATACCGGCAGGTCCATGAGCACATGGTTTTCAAACCCCAGTTCAAGCGATTTATAACTGATATGGGTGTCATACCAATCTTTGCTCTTATCCAGGTTACTGAAATCGTATTTTTCTAAAAAAGGTTTGCTGATCAGGGTACAGCAAAAACTCAAACTCCGATCGGTCTTCACCGAACCTTTGTTTTTATATTTTTTAAATTTCAGGTAAGGAAAATTAACTTTCCCTTCCTCATCATGGGTGATGGCCCCAACTAGCCCCGTCCGAGGGTTAGACTGAGCAAATGAGACCAGGGCAGCCAGGGTGTCCTGCTGCACCTTTACATCAGATTCCACAATGATCAAAGGCAAACCTGCTTCGAGTGCGTTTTTTTGGGATAATTGCAGTACTGTCTTGTAATTGGGAGAGGGATTTTGGGTCAGCTCTTCCAGGTGCACCAGTTGAAAACCCAATTCTCTTTGCGCCGACTCCAATGCTATTCTGGTTTGATCGGTAGAGTAATCATTAAAAACCCAATAATAAAAATTGCCTTTCGCATTTTTTACTGCCTTAATGGTTTCCAAAGTAGGACCCAGCGCATCCTTAACGGGTGTGACTACAATTGCCTGCATGCTTTTCCTAAAAAAAGCCCTGGAATGTTCCAGGGCTTGGTGTGTATTTTATTTGACTTTTTCCAATGCCGTTTTCATTCTTTTCAATGCCTCTTTCAGTTCGTCTTCAGAGGCGGCATAAGATAGCCTTACAGATTCAGGGGCTCCGAAGGCCGCTCCGGTCACCAAAGAAACATGGGCTTCATTCAACAGGTACAGGCAAAAGTCATCGGCTGTTTCAATTTTAAAATCTCCTGCAGTTTTTCCAAAAAAGCCGGAGACATCGGGAAAGAAATAAAAGGCACCTTCAGGAACATGGGTCTTGATACCTGGAATATCCTTAAGCAATTGCAAAACCAGGTCTCTTCTTCTCAGATAGGCAGCTGCCATTTCCTCAGATGGTTTTTGATCTCCGGTAAGCCCGGCCAAAGCTGCCCTTTGCGCTATGCCCGTACCACCTGAAGTAAACTGTCCCTGGATTTTCTCACATGCTTTCGCTATGGGCAATGGGGCACAGATATAACCTACCCTCCAGCCTGTCATAGCATAACCTTTAGAAAAGCCATTGACCGTTATGGTGCGCTCAAACATTCCCGGAAAAGAGGCTATGCTAGCGTGCTGCCCGGTAAAGTTGATCAACTCATAAATTTCATCCGCAATAACGACCAGGTCTTCTCTGGATTTTATCACCTCTGCAATCGCCTCCAGTTCATCCATGCTGAAAACCGAACCGGAAGGGTTACAGGGAGAAGAATATATAACCGCCTTGGTTTTATCTGTAATGGCCTCCTTTAACTGATCTGCAGTAGCTTTGAAATTATTTTCCAGATTGCCTTTTATCAACACAGGTACCCCACCCGCCAATTTAATAATCTCGGAATAAGACACCCAATAAGGTGAAAAAATCACCACTTCATCTCCTTCATTGATCAGGCACATGAATACATTGGCTATCGAATGCTTGGCACCGGTTGAAACTACTATATTCTCAGCTTTAGCCTGTACAATGTTATTTTGGTCCCTTAGTTTCTTGGCAATCGCTTCCCTCAGGTCCTGATATCCGGCCACCGGAGGATAAGAAAAATATTTTCCTTCATCTATGGCTGCCTTGGCCGCCTCCTGAATGTGTTTGGGTGTTTTGAAATCCGGTTCCCCCAGACTCAGGCCAATGATGTCAATTCCCTGGTTTTTTAATTCTCTGGCAGTTTTTGCCATGGCCAGCGTGGCTGACTCTTCCATGTTGTTGATGCGATCAGATAGGATGGAATTCATGTATGGTCTTTTTTATTTGACAATCAGAAATTTATAAATTTATTTATTCCAAAATTTGAAAAAAGGCTGAGGACTTCCCCTTGCTTTTTTTTAGTTTGCAAAATTAAGCATAATGCCAATCTTTCCTAAATCTTTGGACAGTTTTGAAAGCTGCATTAATTGAATTCGGTAAATGACCGCCTGTATTGGGCAGGAATCATTCAAAATAAATTCAGAAGAAAAACGTTTTTAGCATGTCATGAAAAAGTTTATTTACTTCCTTCCCGGACTGATGTGGATGGTCTACGTGCAGGGTTATGGTCAGGAAGAGGCAAATACCAGCGATCCTGACTCCTCAGGGGTTGTCAGCAACCGGCTTTTGCCTTCATCAACACCTGTTTTGCTGTTCTCTGATGCAGAGGACGACTTAAAGGAGGATAAAAAGTCCAAAAAGAAAAAACGGAAAAAAAACGTTTATTTCGGGGAAAAAACTAAAAAAACCCTGATTAAAAGTAGCTTCAGGGATCAGGTTACCTACCAGGTATTTCATTTTACCTTAACCAAAAGGGATCCTGACCCCTACATCCGGGATATATATTGGTATGACTCCAGAAACAAAGCCATCAAAAACTCTGGTTTCAGCCCTTCCAAAGGATACCTGCTGCATGGCCCTTATGAAAGGCGGGTTGGCGATCAGGTTGTAGAAAAGGGCATGTATTTTTATGGCACCAAACATGGCCGCTGGATGACATTCGATGGCGAAAATATCCTGCAGGACAAGCGCCACTATGAGGAAGGATGGCCCAAGGATTCCAGAATTACCTATTACAACAGGGGGGAAAGAAAAATTGAAAAGCTCACGCCAATAGAATACGATTTGGAAGAAGGAAACTTCTACCATTTCTATCCTGATGGTCAGGTCGCTGTAACCGGTGAATACAGCTATGGCGAAAAAGTAGGATTGTGGACAGAGTATTGGTCTACCGAAAATGATAAAACAGTAAAAAAGCGGGAAATTCAATACCAATCAGAAGCTTTCACCAATGGATATAGACCTTATATCCGGGCAGAGTGGGATAAGGAAGGGAATTTGATTTACCGCAACAATTGATCAGTAAAAGGCATCTTCAAAGTGTCTGAAGGCTATGTGACCATGCCTGTCCCGGTAAACTCCCACAATGTCAAAGCGGATATCATGGTGCCAATCCTTGGCAAAAATATAGTTGTCTGCCGCCCTTATGATCAGTTGCCTTTTTCTGTAATCGACAAATTCTTCCGCATATCCGTACCCCGTTCCACTTCGAAATTTGACCTCTACAAAAACCATGATCCCTTTATGGGTCATGATCAGGTCTATTTCGGCGTGCTTGTACCTGTAATTCGCTTCTACAAAAGCATACCCCTTGGTTTCAAGCCAACTTTTGGCAAGTTGTTCCGCCTCTCTTCCCAGGTCATTGTGCTCAGCCATTCTTTTATAATCCCTATATTTGGAAAAACAAAATTGAAAAGGTGAATCAATTTATCAATAAAAAAGTATATTTTAAAGACCTGGGAAAGAAAGATTACAGGGAAACCTGGGACATCCAGGAAAAGCTTTTTGCCGATACCGTCGCCATAAAGATAAACAACCGCAACCTGGAAGCTTCTTCTCAGCAAATCACGCCGAACTACCTGCTTTTTGTAGAGCATCCCCATGTATATACCCTGGGAAAGAGTGGGAAACCTGAAAACCTCCTGTTGGATGCGGCAGGTTTGGAAAAATTCGGAGCGAGCTATTATCCCATTAACCGGGGAGGAGACATTACCTACCACGGTCCCGGGCAGTTGGTAGGCTATCCGGTTTTGGATCTGGACAATTTCTTTACAGATATACACCAATACCTCAGATTTTTGGAAGAAGCGGTCATTGCTACGCTGGAAGACTACGGTATAGAGGCTGGAAGAATTGAGGGGCTTACCGGAGTTTGGCTAGACCATATCCATCAGCGTCATCCCAGAAAAATATGTGCCCTTGGGGTTAAATCCAGCCGCTGGGTAACCATGCATGGCTTTGCCTTTAACCTGAATACAGATATAAGTTATTTCAAGCATATTGTGCCCTGCGGAATCTCTGATAAAGCCGTCACCTCCCTACACCTGGAAATGGGTAAACCGGTAGATGAAGCCGAAGTAAAGCTTAAGGTCAAGGGGCACCTGGCACGGCTTTTTAGCATGGATTTCGTAGATCAGCCCTGGTCACCTGAAAAAAGTCAATGAAATCAATGCCTTTCAAGGCTTTATGAATTAATTTTTTGATAAAAAGTTTATCTTTGTAACGCTTGCTTGCGGCATCAATACTCATATGCTACAACAGCCCAGAATAGCCCAACAAAGGACAAATGCCTATGGCCAACTTTTTTGAAAAACTGAATGACATTCTTTTTTTGGATCTGGAAACCATCTCCGGAGCGGAAAATCTGGATGCCCTATCCCCCAGGATGCAAGAGGAATGGCATAAGAAATCTCAGCACATACAGCCACAGGAAGAGAGTAGCCCCGAAGACTTGTATTTTGAAAAAGCAGGGATTTATGCTGAATTTGGCAAAATTATTTGCATCGGAGTAGGGTATTTCACTTATCGCAAAGAAGATGACCTGCTTCAATACCGGACCAAGTCATTTTATGGAGAAACGGAACACCATACACTATGGGAATTCCGGGAATTACTTTGCAAAAAAGAATGGATGATTTGCGCACACAATGGCAAGGAATTTGACATCCCTTACCTCTGTCGGAGGATGTTGATCAACAGGATACCCCTACCCGATGTCTTGCAATTGGCAGGCAAACGTCCCTGGGAAATCCGTCACCTGGACACCCTTGAACTCTGGAAATTCGGAGATTACAAGCACTATACAAGGTTGGATTTGCTGGCAGCCATATTTGATATCCCCAGCTCCAAGGAAGGCATTGATGGCAGCATGGTGAATACCGTATATTACAAGGAAAATGACCTGGACAATATCCGAAAATATTGTCTGCGGGATGTAGAAGTAACTGCCAGGATCTACCTTGCCTATCAGGGGCTTCCGGGGGATTTGGAATTTGAAATCATCAACCTGGATGAGCATGCTGCCAGCGACCCTCAGGATTGATTTCAAATAAATATGATTACCTTTATTATATTAATCAATTTTTATGGGAAGAAATTCAGGAAGAAAAAAATCAGGATTCAAAAAAAAAGGGGAAAAAACCTCAGATTTGTCACGGTTAAAACACCAGTTGACTCAATTTTTTGATAGCAATTTCGGAGAAGAATTTGCTGAAAAACAACTTATCAAAAAGCTTTCACTCAGGGATGCTGCCACAAAAAGCTTATTGTCTGATGCCCTTCAGGAACTCTTGGCGGAAGGAAACATTTCCAAAAACCCGCGAAATTTGTATGCTTCAGCCGCAGACCCCGATTTTATCGTAGGAGAAGTGGATTACGTCAATGCCCGTTTCGCTTTTATCGTCCCCGAAGACAAGGAAAAGAAGGAAGACGATATCATGGTTAAGGAGGCTCATCTGAAAACGGCATTGGATGGGGACAAGGTACGGGTAATGGTATTGCCTCAAAAAGGTAGAGGTGGAAAACGAGAAGGCAAAGTACTGGAGATCATCGAACGCAGCAGGGACGAATTTGTAGGGCGGGTGGAAATCTCCCCCAGATTTGCCTTTGTGGTACCTGATTTTAAAAAAATGCACCACGATATTTTCGTGAAGAAATCAGACCTGGCCGGAGCCCAACACAACCAAAAAGTAGTGGTCAAGCTCAGCGGCTGGAAAGAAGGGGACAAAAGCCCTATTGGCACCATCATTCGGGTACTTGGGGAAGCAGGAGACCATGAAGTGGAAATACACTCCATTATGGCCGAATTTGGTCTGCCCTTTGAATATCCCGAAGATGCCATAGCTGAAGCAGATGGCATATCGGAAAATATTCCTTCCGCAGAATTGAAAAAGAGGAAAGATTTCAGAGGTATCAGTACTTTTACCATAGATCCTGCAGATGCCAAGGATTTTGATGATGCCATCTCCTTCCGTTATCTGGACAATGGGAATATGGAAATCGGCGTACACATAGCGGATGTCAGCCACTATGTAAAACCCAAAACCCTCATGGAAAAAGAAGCTTATGACAGGGCCACTTCTGTTTATCTGGTAGACCGGACCATTCCTATGCTTCCCGAAAGGCTGAGCAATGGATTGTGCTCACTGAGGCCCAATGAGGATAAACTTACTTTTTCCTGTGTATTTGAAATGGATGAGCAGGCGCAGGTAAAAAATTTCTGGATAGGCAGGACCGTTATCCACTCCGACCGCAGGTTCAGCTATGAAGAAGCCCAGGAAAACATGGACCAGGGCAAAGGAGAGTTTGCCACCGATCTGATAAAAATCAATTCCCTGGCCCAAAAGCTCCGGAAAGAACGGTTCAAGAAGGGGGCCATTAATTTTGAGACGGTTGAGGTAAAGTTCCGGCTGGACGAAAAAGGCACACCTGTAGGCCTGATCATCAAGGAACGCAAGGATGTGCACAAGCTGATAGAAGAATTCATGCTTTTGGCCAACAAGACAGTGGCCCAGTTTATCTACGACAAAAATAAAGGCAAGAGCACCTTTGTTTACCGGATTCATGATTATCCGGACCTGGAAAAGCTCAACACTTTTGCCAATTTTGCCAGAAAATTTGGGCATGAAGTACAGATCAGCGATGAAAAGAAGGTTTCCAACAGTCTGAACAAACTGATGGATGAGATTGCCGGCAAGCCTGAGCAGAACGTATTGGAACAGCTGGCCATCAGGAGCATGGCCAAAGCCAAATACACCACCGAACCCAAATTGCATTTTGGATTGGCCTTCCAGCACTACACCCATTTTACTTCTCCTATCAGGAGGTACCCTGACCTGATGGTGCACCGCTTATTGCAGCACTACCTGGATGGAGGTAAACCGCCTGAAAATCAGGCCTGGGAAGAAAAATGTCTGCATTCTTCCGAAAGGGAAAAAAGAGCTGCAGATGCAGAAAGAGCCAGCATCAAATACAAGCAGGTAGAATACATGAAGCTGGCAGAAGTAAAAGACTATGAAGGGATTGTCACCGGAGTCACCGAATGGGGAGTTTATGTAGAAATCACAGAAACCAAATGTGAAGGAATGGTAAGGCTGCAGGACATGACAGACGATTACTATGATTTTGATGAAAAAAACATGCGATTGGTTGGGTCAAAAAACAAAAAAATGATCACCCTTGGGGACAAGGTAAGGGTCAGGGTTACCCGAACCGATATTGACAGAAGGACCATAGATTTGGAATTTGCAAACGATGATAAATGAAAAAGCACTGGAGGAAATCAGTGATACGCTGGAAAAACATATCCTCCAACTCAATTTTGAGGGTGAGCCAAAGCAACTATATGAGCCCATCAGCTACCTGATGCAGCTTGGTGGCAAAAGGATCAGACCCCTTTTAGCCCTGCTCTCCTATGGCTTGTTTAAGGACGGGTACCAAAAAATCCTTACTCCCGCTGCAGCCATTGAGGTTTTTCATAACTTCACCCTCATGCATGATGACATCATGGACAATGCCCCCATCCGAAGGGGCCGGCAGACAGTGCATGAAAAATGGGATGACAATACGGCCATTCTATCCGGAGATGTGATGTTGGTCAAGGCTTATGAAATGCTGCTCGAAGTGGAAACTGACAAACTCCACCCCGCCCTGAAATTGTTCAGTAAAACAGCTGCAGAAGTATGTGAAGGACAGCAGCTGGATATGAATTTTGAGAGCCTGGATCAGGTTTCTGAAGAGGAATACCTCAACATGATCCGGTTAAAAACGGCTGTGTTGTTGGGATTCTCCCTTCAGCTAGGGGCCGTTTTGGCAGGTGCAAGCGAGTCAGACGCCCTTCACCTGTATGACTTTGGTGTCAACATAGGTATTGGGTTCCAATTGAAAGATGACCTTCTGGACGTCTTTGCAGATAAAGAAAAGTTTGGCAAACAGGTGGGAGGTGATATCCTGGCCAATAAAAAAACTTACTTATTAATCAAGGCAAAGGAACTGGCAGCAGGAAAGGAGAAAGCGGCACTCGAACAATGGCTTGCTGCGAAAGAATTTGATCCGCCAGAAAAAGTAAAGGCGGTAACAGCCATTTACGAGCAACTGGAAATCAGGGAAAAAACCATGAATCTTATCGCTGATTTTTTTGAAAAGGGATTTAACCAACTGGCCAACATAAAGGTTCAAAAACCAGAGGCTTTGCAAATCCTATGGAGCCTGACCCACAAGCTGGCTACGCGGGAGAATTAAAAAATACTATGGAAATAAGCCTGACTCTCATCATCATTATCCTAACCTCTCTGGTATCCTATTATGCCTGGAAAAATCCAGGTTTTATGGAACGCAGCCTGTTTACTCCTTATGTCATCAACAGAAATGGGGAATATGGGAGATTTTTGCTTTCCGGATTCATTCATAAAGATGGGACCCACCTGCTATTCAATATGTTTACCTTTTATTTCTTCGGAAATGTGGTGGAGCAATACCTGATGTATAAGTTTGGACAAAGCATGGGAATCCTTGCCTTTATTACCTTTTATCTGCTGGCCATAGTCATTGCAGACCTACCCACCTATTTTAAGGAAAAGGACAACCCCTCCTACCACGCCCTGGGTGCTTCCGGGGGGACTTCAGCCACCGTTTTTGCCAGCATTGTATTGATGCCCCTCTCGGATATTTGCATTTTCGGCATCTTTTGTCTTCCCGGCTTTATTCTGGGAATATTATTTTTGGGATATGCCTATTATAAAGGGAAAATTGCGGATGACAACATCAATCACGATGCCCACTTCTTTGGGGCGGTGTTTGGCATTGCCATTATACTGCTTATTTCTCCTCAAAATGCGGTCTATTTTTGGGAGGAAATAAAAAGCTTCAGTCTTTTTTGAAAACTGAAGCCCCATAAAACTGACTATTTTGCTTTTTTAAGTTGCCTGACCAGTTTGTCTACGACATCTTTTAATAAAGGAACCCAATGCTCTCCCTTTTCCTCTGCAAATACATCCGGCCCGGGAATACCCACACGCATGCCCACCACGCTGACTGCGGTACCGCCTGATCCTTCATTTTTGAAGTAAACATCAACAGCATTGATGTTGTGGGTGAATTTTGATAATTTATCTATTGAAGACCTGATTTCTCCCTGAATGCCTTCATTGAGATCAAGGTGTACAGACTGTACATCTACCTTAATCCCTTTGTAATTTTCCGTGTAGTTCATAAATCAAACAAGATTTTCCCTGATGCTCAGGGAGATATCCAAAAAAGGACAGTTAGAATAAGTATTAAATTAATTTAAAACCCTTCTTTATGGGTAATACAAAAAGGCCTCTATCTACTAAAGGCCTTTTCATTTCTCCATACGGAATGGAATTATGCGTCAATTGGCAGAACACTTACATAAGATCTGCCATCATGTTTTTTCCTGAAGGCTACTTTTCCAGGAGCCAAAGCAAAAATGGTATGGTCTTTTCCCAGACCTACATTTTCTCCGGGATGATGTTTTGTACCTCTTTGCCTTACTATAATGTTTCCAGCAATAACTGATTCACCGCCGAATTTTTTTACACCAAGTCTTTTACTTTCAGACTCTCTACCGTTTCTGGAACTACCTACACCTTTCTTATGTGCCATAATTTCATTTATTTTTAGTGTTTCCTTTCGGAAGCTTACAATACAATATCTTCAATCAATACTTTAGTGAACTGCTGTCTGTGACCATTCTTCTTTTTGTAACCCTTTCTTCTCTTTTTCTTGAAAACAATTACCTTGTCACCTTTCACATGATCAAGAATTTTTCCTGATACCTTTGCCCCGTCCAATAAGGGAGCGCCTACCGATACTGTACCGTTGTCATCTGCCAACAGCACCTGATCGAATTCTACGGAAGCGTCAACTTCACCTTGCATTTTTGGTGCAAAGATGTGCTGATCTTTTGTTACTTTGAACTGCTTACCGGAAATGTTAACTATTGCGTACATAATGGTTTGATATATTACAATTATCAAAATGAGGTGCAAATATAAGAAAAATACAGAGATACTTAAAAGAAAAGTGAATTATTAATTGACCTTTAGCTGGCTTCAAATGACTTAACCACCTGGATAAACCACCAAATGCATCTTTCAGGCAGCCATATTCAATTTCCATTCTATAAAATGGATAGAATTAATATAACCTCCTGATAAGCAAATTTTTAAAACTACCAGGGCATCCCATTTTTTGACTTCTGGTCAAAAAATGAGGCTGATTGATCCAGTTTTCGATATTTTGAAATTATTTGAAAAAAGTTCTATCCCCATATACAGCCAATATTAGTTAAAGTATTGCTGTATATGGGTAAATTTAAACTACTATTATTCAGTTTTTTATACCCTATTGACCATTGGTCAACTATTTGCCTTATGGCAGTATTTTTCGCTTTACATTTACAATTTTCTTAGCCATATTTGTTAAGGTTTTGTTACCAAAACCAGGCAAGTACGCTAAGCGGACCCATGAAGGCTTAAAAGCCTTCCACAAGAAATACATTAAAATAAAAAAATTAAACCAATTGGAATGATGAAGCCAGAACCTATTTTAGAGCAGGGAGACAATAGCCGATTTGTTTTATTTCCTATCCAACACGATGACATTTGGGAGTATTACAAAAAGGCAGAAGCGAGTTTTTGGACAGCAGAAGAAATTGATCTGGGTCAAGATCTGAATGACTGGAAAAATCTAAGTGATGGAGAAAGGCATTTTATTTCTCATGTACTGGCTTTCTTTGCTGCCAGTGATGGCATTGTTAACGAAAACCTGGCGGAGCATTTTGTGTCAGAAGTTCAGTACACAGAAGCTAAATTTTTCTATGGCTTCCAAATTGCCATGGAAAACATCCATAGCGAGACCTATAGTCTGCTCATAGATACCTATATTAAAAATGCTGCTGAACGGGAGCGTTTGCTCAATGCCATTGAGCACCTGGACTGTGTCAAGAAAAAAGCAGAATGGGCATTGAGATGGATTGACAATGGGGATTTTCAAGAAAGACTTATTGCTTTTGCGGCAGTAGAAGGAATTTTCTTTTCAGGTTCCTTCTGTTCTATTTTCTGGTTGAAGAAAAGGGGACTGATGCCTGGATTGACTTTCTCCAATGAATTGATTTCACGGGATGAAGGTCTGCATTGTGATTTTGCCTGCCATCTGTATACCGATCATGTGGTCAATAAGTTGCCTAAAGAAACTGTCACCAGTATCATCAAAGATGCGGTAGAAATAGAAAAAGAATTTGTCACGGATGCCTTGCCGGTAAGGCTTATCGGGATGAATGCCACCTTAATGTGTCAATATATAGAATTTGTGGCAGACAGGTTGCTGCAGGAATTGGGGTGTTCCAAAGTCTGGAACAGTACCAATCCATTTGATTTCATGGACATGATATCCCTACAGGGAAAAACCAATTTCTTCGAGAAAAGAGTGGGGGATTATCAAAAAGCGGGCGTAATGAAAAATAAAGACACCCCCAACGGTTCAGGGAAATTTTCGGTAGAAGAAGACTTTTAATCATTTTTTAAAACACCTTAATTAATCAAAGCATGTTAGTAATCAAAAGAGATGGCAGGAGAGAATCTGTCCGATTTGACAAAATCACGACCAGAATCGAAAACCTTTGTTATGGATTGGATGCCCGCTACATCCAGCCCATAGAAGTGGCCAAAAAAGTAATTGATGGCTTGTATGATGGGGTGACCACCACTGAACTGGATAACCTGGCCGCGGAGGTCTGTGCCTCCCTGACCGTAAAGCATCCTGAGTATGCCATTTTGGCCGCCAGGATAGCCATTTCAAACCTGCACAAAACCACCAGCCAGTCCTTTTCCAATACCATGAAAAGGCTGTATACCTACATCAACCCTAAAACGGATGAAAATGCCGCCCTGATCGCACCGGATGTATATGGTATCGTCAAAAAACATGCCGCCAGGCTGGACGAAGTAATCGACTACAGCAGGGACTTTGACTATGACTTTTTCGGGTTCAAAACCCTGGAGAGAAGTTATCTGATCAAACTGGATGGCAAGGTGGTGGAGCGGCCCCAGCACATGCTGATGCGGGTAGCCATCGGCATACACAAGGAGGATTTGGATGCAGCCATAGAGACCTATCACCTGCTTTCCCAAAAATGGTTTACCCACGCCACACCTACCCTATTTAATGCCGGTACGCCAAAACCACAATTGTCATCCTGTTTTCTGCTGACCATGAAGGACGACAGCATAGATGGCATTTATGACACCTTAAAGCAGTGTGCCAAAATATCCCAATCTGCCGGCGGTATAGGCCTGTCTATCCATAATGTAAGGGCCAAAGGTTCCTATATTCGCGGTACCAATGGGGTTTCCAATGGCATCGTTCCCATGTTGAGAAATTTTGACATGACCGCCAGGTATGTGGACCAGGGTGGTGGAAAGCGGAAAGGCAGTTTTGCCATTTACCTGGAACCCTGGCATGCCGATATCAAGGACTTTCTGGATCTGAAGAAAAACCATGGCAAGGATGAATTGCGCGCCAGAGACTTGTTTTATGCCGTGTGGGTGTCAGACCTCTTTATGAAAAGGGTGGAGGCCAATGAAAACTGGTCCCTGTTTTGCCCCCATGAAGCTCCCGGCCTGGCGGATTGCCATGGAGAAGAATTTGAAAGACTTTATGAGAAATACGAGAAAGAGGGCCGTGCAAGAGAAGTCATTAAAGCCCAGGAACTCTGGTTTGAAATCCTTGAATCCCAGATAGAAACCGGCACTCCCTATATTCTGTATAAGGATGCAGCCAATGGCAAATCCAACCAGAAAAACCTGGGCACCATCAAGTCTTCCAACCTCTGTACGGAGATCATGGAATATACCTCCCCCGACGAGGTAGCGGTGTGTAACCTGGCATCCATTGCCTTGCCGAAATTTGTATTGACAGCAAAGGATGGTAAAAAATACTTTGATCACCAGAAGCTCTATGAAATCACCAAGGTGGTGACCCGAAACCTCAATAAGGTAATAGATGTCAACTATTACCCGGTGCCGGAAGCCAGAAAATCCAACTTCAGGCACAGACCGGTAGGTTTGGGCATACAAGGATTAGCAGATGCATTTATCCTGCTGCGCATGCCTTTTGATTCGGATGAAGCCAAGGGCCTCAATGAAGACATTTTCGAAACCATGTATTTTGCGGCCATGGAAACTTCCATGGAATTGGCCAAACTCAACGGAACCTACGAAACCTATGAGGGTTCTCCGGTTTCTCAGGGACTTTTTCAATTTGACCTTTGGGGAGTGAAACCAAAATCAGGACGGTGGAACTGGCAGGAGTTGAAACAAAAAGTAGACAAATATGGTATCCGCAACTCCCTGTTGCTGGCACCCATGCCTACTGCCTCTACCTCCCAGATATTGGGCAACAATGAGTGTTTCGAGCCCTACACCTCAAACATCTATACCAGGAGAACGCTTTCCGGGGAATTTGTGGTGGTCAACAAGCACCTCATGAGAGATTTGATCCGCCTGGGCTTGTGGAACGACAACATGAAGAACAGGTTGATCGCAGCCAATGGCTCGGTTCAGGATATCCCGGAAATCCCCCAACACCTGAAGGACCTCTACAAAACGGTCTGGGAAATTTCTCAAAAGGTGATCATAGATATGGCTGCTGACCGGGGGGCCTATATTTGTCAATCGCAAAGCATGAACCTGTTCTTGCAGGAACCCAATTTTGGCAAATTGACATCCATGCATTTTTATGCCTGGAAAAAAGGATTGAAAACGGGGATCTATTACCTGAGATCCAAAGCCGCCAGCAGTGCCATACAGTTTACCGTAGACAAATCCCAGCTTTCCGGTAAAACCACTGAGGTGGAGGATCCTGATCACAAAAAGCAGCATCAGGATGCCATCGCCTGTTCGCTGGATAACCCGGATGACTGCGAAATGTGCGGAAGCTGATCCTTGTTCATACAGAGTAAAAGCCTAAAAGCGGCTGTTCCCAACGGACAGCCGCTTTTTTTGTCTTCTAAGCTAAGGGCGATAAATTGAATGGCCTGAATTCGATTTATGGTGGCACTTATTTGATTACCAAGAACTTATTACCTCGGAGCTCCCCCAGCCCGTTGAAATAGCTCCAATTCAGCTTTGACCAGGTAACCCGGCAAATTCCCGGCTCTAGACCTCCTAAATAATGCCATAGAGAACAGACAAGACCCATAGATTTTTTCTATCGAAAAAAAATTTACATGCATAAAAAAATTGGTACCTTGTAAGACGTAAAGCTCAAAAATAAATCGATTCTTAGTTATGGAAAACAACACAAACCCAAATGCAAAGCTATCAGACCTCAACGATAGCATGGCAAAATGCCCTTTTCACGGAGGAGCATTGAAACAAAGTGCCGGCGGAGGAACAAGGAACCGCGATTGGTGGCCCAATCAGTTGAAGTTAAATATACTCAGACAACATTCTTCCTTGTCCAATCCCATGGGCGAAGATTTTGATTATGCAGCCGCCTTCAATTCACTGGATCTGGCAGAGGTAAAAAAAGACCTGGAAGAAGTGCTCACTACTTCTCAGGACTGGTGGCCTGCAGATTATGGCCATTACGGTCCCTTTATCATCCGGATGGCCTGGCACAGCGCAGGTACTTACCGGATTTCTGATGGCCGCGGAGGCGGTGGCACAGGGAGCCAACGATTTGCTCCACTGAACAGTTGGCCGGACAATGCCAACCTGGACAAGGCCCGTTTGTTGCTCTGGCCTGTCAAGCAAAAATATGGCAAAAACCTTTCCTGGGCAGATTTGATGATCCTGGCCGGTAATGTGGCTCTGGAATCTATGGGACTTGAAACCTATGGTTATGCCGGAGGAAGAGAAGATGTATGGGAGCCCGAAGAAGACGTTTATTGGGGCTCAGAAGCAGAATGGCTGGGAGACAAAAGGTATTCCGGAGACCGGGAATTGGAAAATCCCCTTGGAGCCGTACAAATGGGTCTTATCTATGTAAATCCTGAAGGACCAAACGGAAAACCTGACCCGGTAGCCGCTGCACGCGACATCCGTGAAACTTTCGGCAGAATGGCCATGAACGATTACGAAACTGTCGCCCTGATTGCCGGTGGTCACACCTTTGGTAAAACACACGGTGCAGGAGATCCTACCCAATACGTTGGGCCAGAGCCAGCAGCAGCTGGCATTGAGGAAATGGGACTGGGCTGGAAAACCACCCTGGGGTCAGGAAACGGCAACAATACCATTACCAGTGGACTGGAAGGTGCCTGGACTACTTCTCCTACCAAATGGAGCAATAATTACTTTGAAAACCTGTTCGGTTACGAATGGGAACTGTATAAAAGCCCTGCCGGAGCCAATCAGTGGCGGCCGAAAGATGGTGCAGGAGCCGGAACCGTGCCCGATCCCCACGATCCTTCCAAGAGCCATGCGCCGTTTATGTTAACTACAGATCTGGCTTTGCGCATGGATCCCGAATACGAAAAAGTTTCCAGACATTTCTACGAGAATCCGGATGAATTTGCCGATGCCTTTGCCAAGGCCTGGTTCAAACTGACCCACCGGGACATGGGGCCCCGTGCCCGCTATCTGGGACCGGAAGTACCTCAGGAGGACCTGATCTGGCAAGACCCTGTTCCTGCAGTGGACCACGAACTGGTAGACAGTAAGGATATTGCAGACCTGAAAAAAAGAATCCTGGATACTGGTCTTTCCATTTCTGAACTGGTCGGTACTGCCTGGGCCGCTGCCTCTACATTCCGTGGATCAGACAAAAGGGGGGGGGCTAATGGGGCCAGAATCCGACTAGCACCGCAAAAAGACTGGGAAGTAAACAACCCAAGTCAATTGAGCAAGGTACTGGATAAGTTGGAAGCCATTCAGGAGACCTTCAATGGATCCCAATCCGGCAACAAAAAAGTTTCACTTGCCGACCTGATCGTTTTGGGAGGATGTGCTGCGATCGAAAAAGCAGCCAAAGATGCCGGAAAGGACGTAACGGTACCTTTTACCCCCGGCCGAACCGATGCAACCGAGGAGCAGACCGACGTGGAGTCTTTTGCCATTCTGGAGCCGGCGGCCGATGGGTTCCGCAATTACCAAAACGGGCAACACAAGGTGGCCGCCGAGGAAATGTTGGTGGACCGATCGCAATTAATGGGCCTGACCTCTCCGGAAATGACCGCTTTGGTCGGTGGGATGCGGGCTTTAAATACCAACTTTGACGGGTCCAAACACGGGATTTTCACTCAAAGACCAGGTGCACTTACCAATGACTTCTTTGTCAATCTACTCGACATGGGAACCAGCTGGAAGGCTGCCGACGATTCCGATAAGGTATTTGAAGGCAGGGACCGCAAAACAGGAGCCGTCAAATGGACCGGTACCCGTGTAGACCTTATCTTTGGTTCTAATTCAGAATTAAGGGCCATTGCAGAAGTCTATGGTTGCAGTGACGGCAAGGAAAAATTTGTAAAAGACTTCGTAGCCGCATGGGATAAAGTCATGAATTTGGACCGATTCGATCTGTCTAAATGATAATGTGGCTTTAAATTAATTGAATGATTAAAGGTGATCTGGAAACGGATCACCTTTTTTATTCACTACTTTTTCATTCTATTTACCAGATTTCCAACCTCCCAGGACCGATTCGTTTTTCTTTTTTAAAGGAATGATTTTTTCAAAAATATTAAAAAAAATCAATTAAAAAGACCTTATCCATTTAGTACTTCCATGAGCTATAGGTCTACTAAATAGTTTTTACTTTAAATTCGAAATACGCATTAGGAATTCTATTTCAGACTGAAATTACTTCATAATCAGTCACTTAGACTCAGTTTTCAACTTCACCATAGCGGTGCTATGCCTCCGTTTCCAAACTGCCTGATTTTCTTGCAGTTTCAGCCTTCATAACGAAACCTAATACATCATCCGGGTTAAATGTTCACGCATACTTTAAATCATCTAAACAGCATATTTAAATATTTAAAATACATTTTTTTAGGCTTTTTATTACTGATTTTAAAAATCATTTGTATATTTAGCAGGTAACAATGAATATTTGGACAGACGGAACAGTTTGTGGTTTTCCTACAGGTATTATTTTAGGAGATTAGGTAATTATATCGGAGAATTATTTTAAACCATTTAATTTTTGCTGAGGGTACAAATATATTAATAAGCGACTACCAAGTACACAATGAATCCACGAAAGCAGCCGGGTGAAAATACCACCAATGTAAATGGGTTCATTTCAGCCAGAGTAGATATTTTAGACTTCCTACACCTTAATATCCGAAGTTTTTGTGACTGACCGGGCGAAGCTGCGCTTATCCTTGGGTATCCGTTTTTAAATGCGCACTTATTGCAAAATCAAAATTTAACAAATGAAACCTTTATTTCTCACCGGACTAATGGCATTGATTTTCCTGGGAGCATGCTCTACCAGGAACCTGATTTACATGAGTGATCTCCATCAGGAAGATGTAAATATTGAAAAAATCCGGAATTCAGCAGAACCAAGGATTCAACCAATAGATCTGTTGAGTATTACGGTAAGCACTTTAAATCCCGAATCCAATTTACTATTTAACAGTGGGGTATTGGCCAATATAGGTAGCACGGCAGGTCAAGCCAACGTTACCAGTCAACTCAATGAAGGTTATCGGGTAGATAACAATGGGGAAATAAGCTTTCCTATTATCGGAAAAATAAAGTTGGCAGGATTGACGCTGGAAGAAGCTACTGACAAAATGGTAAAGCTTTTGGAAACTGAAGCTCGCAACCCCATAGTAAATATCAAGATCATAAATTTCAGAATTACAGTGGTCGGAGAAGTAAATAATCCAAGTACCATTTCTGTTCCCTCCGAAAAAATCAATGTTATTGAAGCCATAGGACTAGCAGGTGATATGACTCCCTTTGGTAAAAGGGAAAATATACTCTTGATGCGGGAAGTGGGAGATGAAAGAATAACAGCAAGGCTCAATTTAAACGACAAAGCCATCCTTGACTCTCCCTACTTCTACCTGCAGCAAAATGACATCCTATATGTCGAACCGGATAAAGCAAGGGCTCTACAAACCAATACCAGCCGGATCAATGCCACCTTTATCCTGACTTTAATCAATACACTTACTTTCATTGCCTGGAATCTGGGCCTACTTAACCGATAAAAATGAAACAATTAACAAATAACGGCTTGTTTAGGAATCCTTCTCAGGAATTAAATATACGGGATTTGATCGGTAAATACATGAGGTATTGGTACTGGTTTGCTATCTGTTCTTTGCTTACCCTGGCAGGAACATTTTTACACATCCGTTACAACCTCATACCTCAATACGCCATCAACACGACCTTATTGATTAAGGACCTCAACACGCCGGGGTCTCTAATGGGAGAGGACTTTTCTGGTGGTATGGGAGGTTTTGGGATAAATAAGTCTATCGGCAGTGAAATGATCGTACTACGGTCCCGGTCTCTGATGGAAAGGGTATTTGATGAGTTGGGTATGAATACGAGTTATTATATAGAAGGAAGGATAAATGATTTAGAAGTTTTCCAGGGAGATCTTCCCATTTCACTTTTAATCAATAAACTGGAACCTACTGCCTACGGGAAGAACATCAAATTAACTGGTAAAGGAAATAATAGCTTTGATTTGACTGAATTTGATAGCTTGAGAAATCCTCAAACAACCAATTACAAATTCGGACAGGAAATCAACCGACCTTACGGAACATTTACTGTGATTGGTTCCTCCGAATCCGAAATAGATAGACCTATTATTGTCTATTTCCATGATATAAAAAACCTCGCAAAAACTTACAGCCAGATGATGGAGGTAGAATTGGTCAGCAAGGATGCCAATGTATTGCACCTCGAATTCACCGATGCAGTTCCAAAAAAGGGCGTATTAATATTAAAGAAACTAGTGGAAGTTTACCAAAAAGAAGCCATTGAGGATAAAAACCAGGTACAACTCAGCACCATAGATTTTCTGGACGAACGCATTCAATTTTTATCCACAGAACTTTCAGAGGTAGAAAAAAATGTAGAAACCTATAAAAGAGAGAATGAACTCACAGATGTAAGGGCCAATGCAGAGCTTTATGTACAATCTGCCAGCCAGTACAACAAAGAATTAGAAAAACTTGAAATACAAATGGACATCATTCATTCACTCGAAGATTACGTCAACCAGGAGGAATTAAGACTTATCCCCAGCACGTTAAATATTCCTGAGCCCACTCTGAATGGACTCCTTGCCAAATTCAATGAGCTTTTACTGGAAAAGCAACGCATGCTTCGAACCATACAGCCTGGAAGTTCTTTGATACTGAACCTCGATGAACAACTGGGAAACTTAAGGGAAAATATTCAGGAGAACCTCGGAACCATTAAAAATAATATGCAAATAACTTTGGATAACCTGCGATCCAGCAGCAGGCAATTTCAATCAAGGGTTCGAAGTGTACCTTCCATAGAGCGCGAATTATTAGAAATAAATCGCCAGCAAAGTATCAAGCAAGCCATATACTTATTTTTACTGCAAAGCAGAGAAGAAGCGGGATTATCGCTGGCATCAACCCAACCCAACTCAAGAATCATTGATGAACCCTTAGCTGGGGATGTACCGGTAAATATCAGTAAGTATACCCTCTACCTGGCTGCGATAAGTTTAGGGTTCTTAATTCCAATAGGATTTATATTTGTTAAGGACCTATTGAATGATAAGGTGAAAGAGCGCAAAGATGTAGAAAGCCTTACAAACGCTCCCATTTTGGGTGAAATTTACCACAGTACCGAAAAAACACACCTACAGGTAATGGAGGGTGTGCAATCAGTTATTGCTGAAACCTTTAGGTTGATCCGAGCCAACATTCATTTTGCAAATTTGGGAAAAGAAAACAAAGTAATATTAGTAACATCCGCCAGAAGCGGGGAAGGGAAAACATTTTTCAGCATCAATCTGGGAGCAACAATGGCCATATCCGGGAAACGCATCGTCATTGTAGATTTTGATCTCAGAAAAGCAAAATTATTGGAATACATGAATATCGATTCTTCATCAGGAGCAACAGATTACATTGTATCCTCTTTAAGTCTCCAAGAATTATTGGTACCGGTAGAAAAAGTACCAGGAATGTATTTAATAGGCGCAGGTAAAATCCCTCCAAACCCAGGCGAAATGATGATGAGTTCGAAGATAGAAAACCTGATTCAGGAATTAAGATCAGCATTTGATTATGTCATTATCGATTCATCCCCAATCGGTCAGGTAGCAGACACATATGGCCTTGCTCCTTTCATAGATTCAAACATATATATCGTTCGCTACGGATATACGTACAAATCTCAACTAGGAATTGTAGAAGATATTTATCAAAATAAAAAATTAAAGCAGCCAATGATTGTTTTAAACAATGCCAGCAAAAAAACAGGGTCAGTATATGGATATGGCTATGGTTATGGCAATAATAAAAATAATGGAAGGCAAATTAAACAAATTCATAAAAAGGAAAGAAAAGTATAATATACAAAACTATTGTATGACAATATTATTTTACCGAAAATTATTTTATTAGATATTTATTTAGAAAACAACTTTTAAATCTATTACAAAATATAAAAATTTACTTGGTGAAAACGATCGTTCAGCAGGCTGACAAATTCATTAAAAACAAATCATTATTAATTTCAATAAGCCAGGTAATTGGGTCTCAATTACTGATAAGGGTAATGGGCCTAATAATTGGGTTTATGTTAATCCGCATATTATCAAAGAATGACTATGCATTATATACGGTACTAATTACAGTTCAGGGAATGTTGATACCCCTTTCAAATTCAAGCACCTTTATAGGTTTTAAAAAAATTGGTGGTCAAGTTTGGAATAATAACAGAGATTTATCTCAACTAATAAAAACAACAGATACAATAAGCAATTACATTATTGGAACGGCATTTTTCTTTGTGGGGGCGTATGCTACATTTATTTTAATAGAGCAAGACATCTTATTAAATCATATTATATGGTTTTTATTGTGTATTTTATTAATTGTAATACCAGAAGTAAAATCAACTTTTCTAAAAAATGCCTTACTTTTTCAAAAAGAAATAAGTACAGTTCAAAAAACGGACATAATTAGTCAAATCCCAAGATTTTTATTGTTAGCATGTTTATTTGCTATCATGAAAGAAAATATAACAATAAATATTATACTTTTAATAACAATATTTAGTACATGGCTTTCTTATATTTTTATACAAAATAAAACAAAAATATTACGAAATGCAAAACCAAAAATTAATCTCAATTATAAGCAAACAATAATAAAATACATAAAATTAAATTGGCATAATTCGGTATTTTACACTTTCAAAGGTCAAATATCCATATTTTTAATTGGAGTTTTTGGTACAACAGATTCAATAGCGGATATAGGGGCATTGACTCGCTTTACTTTAATCTTTATGATGGTCAAGTCACTAATTGATAATATTTTTACACCAGCATTCGGGAGATGCCAAATAAAAAAAGACTTAAAGGAAATGTTCAAAAATGCTATTTCTTTGATCGGCTTTATATCTCTTATTATCCTATTATTGGTATATTTATTTCCAAACCAGATATTGTGGGTTTTAGGCCCAAAATACCAAAATTTATCATATGAATTATTTTTGGTATTTTTAACCGGTTCACTTAATTTATTATTAGGAACAGTCTATGCAATAAATTTAACCAAAGGATGGATAAAATATACACCAACTTATGAAATACCGATTGACGTAATAACTTTATTGATTGGAATTATAGTGTTTGATGTAAGTAATTTAACAGGTGTTTTGTACTTAGCCTTACTTTCTTCATCCACAAATCTAATTTTGCATCTATTTAACTCAAGATTTGGTTTAAACCATAGTGAATCTGATTAAATTTACATAACATTTAATAATATGAAAGCATTAGGAATTAATTATTTGGGAGGATTAGGTCATGATTCTTCTGCTGCATTAGCAATAGACGGAAAAATTGTTTATGCTATTGCAGAGGAAAGAATTTCAAGAATTAAGCAAGATTCTAATTTTCCCATAAATGCGATCAATGCATGTTTGAATTATGCAAATATAAAAATAGAGCAAGTGGATGAATTAGTTTTTGGTTGGCCCGAATTGAGATCATACTTCATGGAAAACATAAGGTTGAGCTTTAAAGGAGACTTAAAGGAGAGCCTTCCGGTGCTTGCATTGAACTATTACCGAAGCCTAACTTCAAGAAATTCGAAAAAGCCTTTAAATAATTTTAAGTTAATTCCTAAAAATATAACCCACATTGATCATCATTTGGCTCATGCACTAAGTGTCATGCCATATATGAAATCAGAAATAGCTTTAATTTTTGTAGTCGATGGTAGAGGTATAAAAGAATCGACCACAGTCTATTTAAAAAAAGGTCAATCACTTGAAAACATAAAAAGAATTAATTTTCCCAATTCGTTGGGAGTATATTATGCGGAGATGACTTCTCTTTGCGGATTTAAGAAGTATGCTGATGAGTGGAAGGTAATGGGCTTGGCCCCTTACGGAAAGGAAATCTACCCTTTAGATGAATATATTAAGGTAGAGAACGGCTCTCATGAGATAAATTACCGTAAACTCATAAATGCAAGTAGCATTGAATTGAATGGAAATACAATACAAAAAAGGAAGTCGGATTTAGATTCTATTAATGATGAAGAGGTTAAAAACTTAGCTTATTCGGCACAGTATTATTACGAGATGACTATACTTGAACTAATAAAATATTATTCCGACAAGTTTAAAATTAAATCAATTGGTTTAGCTGGAGGTGTTGGGTTGAATTGCAAAGCAAATGGCTTTGTACAACGAGAACTAGCCTTAGATGAATTTTTCATTCAACCAGCAGCTACTGATGATGGTACAGCTTTGGGAGCAGCACTATATCCATTCTATAAAACTAAAAGTATTCAAACAGAAATTTTTAATCCGTATTTGGGGAATTTCTATTCGGATGAAGAAATTGAAACCATTCTGAAAAAGTACAAATTGGAATACGTTAAGATCACAGAGGTTGAAAAAGATGCAGCCAAGGAGTTAGCAAATGGAAAAATTTTAGGGTGGTTCCAGGGAAGAGATGAGTTTGGTCCAAGAGCATTGGGAAACCGCTCCATTTTATCAGATCCCAGAGATGAAAGTATGCGGGACAAGGTCAATGAAATAGTAAAATACAGAGAAGGGTGGAGACCTTTTGCACCCTCCATTTTAGCTGAAAAGGCGAAAGAGGTATTGGCTAATATTGAATATTCTCCCTACATGATTCTTACTGATTCAGCTACAGAAGTTTACGAAAATAAAATACCAGCAGTGGTACATGTAGACAAAACGTTAAGACCACAGACAGTGCATAAGCATTTAAACCAGAGATACTGGAATTTAATAAATGAATTTTACATGTTAACCGGTGTACCTGTTGTGGTAAATACATCATTTAACCTTAAGGGAGAACCTAATGTAAGTCATCCCTCAGATGCGATAAAAACATTTTTCACTTCAGGTTTAGATTTATTATACATGGGAAGTTATAAAATCATTAAATAAGCTTGAAATAGATTTTCATTAAATTTTATTTATGAAACAAATTTATATCCTACAACAAACTTTGTTTGTATTTCGATTTAGATATGTAAAGAAATTTTTTGGAAAGCTAAGAAAAAGATATTTATCTTTTTTAGGAATGAAAATAGGAAAGGGTACAATAGTCCCAAAAATAAATATAAATTGGCCTCACCAGGTAAGTATTGGAAATAAATGTCAGCTTGAACAAAATATACATTTTAAATATGATGGTATATGGCAAAAAGGCCCGAACATAATAATAGGAAATAATAATTTTATAGGATCAAACGTTGAATTTAATATAAAGAAAAATATTAAAATAGGTGATAATTCCTTAATAGCATCAGGAACAAAATTTATTGATCATGATCATGGAATATCTCTAGGTGAAATTATGAAAATACAGCAATGTGTTGAAAAACCCATAATTATTGGAGAGGACGTTTGGATTGGGTGTAATGCTGTGATATTGAAAGGAGTGGTCATTGGAGATGGAGCCATAGTAGCAGCCGGAGCTGTTGTAAATAAATCAATACCTCCAAATGAAATTTGGGGTGGAATTCCTGCAAAAAAGATTGGGCAAAGAAATTAATAAAATGAAAATACTTTTTATCTGTGGCTCTCTAGAACCTGGAAGAGATGGTGTTGGTGATTACACAAGAAGATTAGCCGCTGGGTTAAAGATAAAAAAAATTGCAGTGTTAATTATTGCCATAAATGATACATATATAACTAATATATCTGATACATATCAATCTATTCAAAATATAAAGATACCAGTTATAAGAATATCATCATCCTATAATACAAAAATCCGATTTAAAATTATAAAATACCATATTTCAAAATATGATCCATATTGGATAAGTTTGCAGTTTGTTGGTTTTGGGTATAATCGTTATGGAATCCCATTAGATCTATTACTATTTATAAAACTAATTATCAAACAAAGAAAACTCCATATTATGTTTCATGAATTATGGTGTGGAATGTCCGTTGATTCAGGAAAAAAAGAAAAATTTCTAGGAATTCTGCAAAAATTATTTATTAGATTTATGATTAATATATTTAAACCAAATAGAATTTCAACAAGCATTTCCACATATGAAAAACACCTGTTTAATTTAGGTGCTAATTCAAATGTATTACCAATTTTTAGTAATATACCTAAGACCAATTATCAAGATTATAGAGAAATTCACAGTAAATACGGTTCATTTAATATACCAACTTTAGAAAGAAATTATAAAAATATGCTTGTAATTGGATTTTTTGGATCAATCTATCAATCCAAAAATATTAAAATTGTTCTAAACGCTGCAGCTGAAGCTGCAGAATTATTAAATTTAAATCTTCATCTTTTGTCCTTTGGTGTCAATAGGGGAAAGAGCATAATCCAAATTGCTGAAGAAATTCCAGGTATTACATATCTTGATTTGGGTATTTTAACATCAAGTATGATTGATAGTGTGATGAGATTTGTAAATTTAGGTTTTATAACAACTCCTGTTGATGGTATAAATAAAAGCGGCACGGCCAGTGCATGGTTGGAACGTGGTATTCCAATAATTATTTCTCCTTCAGATTGCAAATATGTAAAATTCGAAATGGAACCTTATGGTATCTTTCAAATATTTAATTCCTTTGATATTTTAAATGCTTTAAATAATTATGATAAAATTTTGAGCGTAAATAGATTTGATAAAACTGTTAATTTCTATTTAAATTTTTTAGCAAAAACAAATATTGATAGCCTAAAATAAATACATTAATTCTTTTATTAAAGGAAAAATTAAAATTTTAATGGTTCAAAACATTATTTTGAATTGTTATGTAAGAAAAATAAACCTTTTTGAAGTTTTACTAACTTCGAAATCAGCTTTTACATTTTAAAAATGAAGTATTCAAAAAAGGTCAGACTTCTCATAGTAGGATCCTCTCAAGGATTTTATGGAGGTATAGAAGCATTTATGATAGCTATCGCTCAAGCAGCATCCGGGTGGCCAGAACTTGAGGTTTGCCTTGGTTTCAAAATGGTAAAAGGCACTAAACCAAAGCTTGAATTAAATAAGATGGCCGATAAATCTTGCAAAAATATTCGTTATCTAAAAAGATGCTCTATTGATTTGTTTAAATTAATAGATTGGGCTGATGTTATCCATGTGCAGAATATGCCACCTGATATTGTTATTCCAGCTTTTTTGAAACAAAAAAAGATATTTTTGACTGTGCATAATCGGAAGATAAATGGATTTGGGCTCCATAATTTAATTTGGTCTATTACGATAAAATTAGCTAAAGAAAGGTGGTTTAATTCAAAATATGTATGGAATACCTGGGAACCTTCCCGGAAAGGTATCAGAAGCAAATGTATACCCACAATCTGTAATCTTCCAACAAATGAATTCCCAATCGAAAAAAGAAAAGGATTTGTATTTGTAGGACGATGGATAAAAAACAAGGGTATTGAAGAAATCCTTATGGCTTATGCTCGAGCTAATTTTGATAAAATAGAAAACCCTTTGACGATAATAGGAGATGGACCTTTAAGAAATGAAGTTATAAAACTAATAGCAGAGTTGGACATTAAGGTTTCGTTACCTGGATTTGTCTCAGATTCTGAGAAATACCATATAATAGCTTCGAGTAAATGGCTTCTAGCCCCTGCAAATACTAAAGAAGATTTGGGGTTAACTCCCATTGAGGCAAGAAATGTTGGAGTACCATCAATAGTTAGTATGGATGGTGGATTACCAGAATCCGGTGGACCAAGTGCCTTGTTAGTTAAACCGGGTGATATCGAGGATTTAAAGAATTGTCTCCAGATTGCAGCATCTATGGATAAAATTAAATATAAAGAAATTTCTTTTTTAGCCAAAGAATCCTTAAATGAGTTTTTGATAGACATTAACTTTTACAAAGAATCATTTCTTAACAAAGCCTAATATTTTAATTTTGGCAATTTATTAATTCACAACATGAAAAAATTAATTGTTTTATCTAAATCTGTCCATCCAGAAATTTGTGGTATGAGTGACTACAGCTATAATGTAGCTAAAATGCTTCGCGCTTATTATACTAGTGTTTATTTTGCAGTATATTTTTTACCAATAAAAGGCAAAAAATCCAATGGAGCCCTAATTGTCGATCGTTTAGAAATATTGTTTGATGAAGCAATAAATTCAGAATCCGAATATGACATTTTGCTTAACTACACACCTACTGCCTATAGTAGACTGGGAATCCCTTTTGGTTTGATTAAACGATTAATTATGCTTAAAAAATTAAATAAAAACAATAAAATTTTCTTATTAATCCATGAGTTATGGAATTGTTCAAAGGATCTAAAAATACATCATAAGATAAT